>Ga0065165_1000130_pt1 | contig 128998 bp, 98 predicted proteins | sample AraplaMF_Cvi_mMF_FD_63813 | JGI IMG/M metagenome (GOLD analysis project Ga0065165, IMG submission 63813) | Arabidopsis root microbial communities from the University of North Carolina, USA - plate scrape MF_Cvi_mMF (version 2) (version 3) | ecosystem: Host-associated > Plants > Roots >... | reverse complement strand
TCGCTTCCTGTATTGGCACCCAGGTGCTCGCCGGTATTATTCCAACCGGTAGGCAAACTAGGCGTCGTCGAGCCGGCTGCTGTCTGGTGCAATACCACACTGTAAGTACCAGGTTCTACCTCACCGAAGTTGTAAGAACCGTCCGCATTCACCGGAACCGTAGCCACGGCAGCGCCCGTGCTGTCCAGTAATGTGACGAACAGGCCTGTTGGGATGATAGTTACGGAGCCCGTAGTGTTCACCGTGCTGTCTGTCAATGCATTCGCATCGTGGAATATGTTACCTGAGAGCTGCACGGTTGGAACAGTGAAATCAGCGGTTACGGTACTGATATTACTTTCCAGTCCGCCATTGTCGGTCACAAAGAACGGGATCTCTACTACTGCACCGCCATCGACAGGGTCTACGAGCACGGAAAGACCCGCCGGCGGGATGGTTACGCCCGCTGCCGGCCAAACCTGCTGGCCCGCGCCTGGCGTAGTGCCCGGAGCGACGTAGGTCGTGCCGTTGATGGTGATCGTGGTCACGTCGGCAGGGAACTCGGTGAAAGTGATCGAGCTCACAGTTCCGTCGGTATCGCTCAGTCCGAAATGCGAGGTCAAATCAACCGTCGTCGTGCCACCCGGGTTCGGCTGGGTAGGCTCTGCGCCGCCCGTAGTGACCGGAGGCAGCTGGATACCGAAGTTGGCATTGGTTACATTGGTACCTGCTACGGTCACACCGGTGAGGATACCATTCACGTCCGCATCGCTACCTACTCCTGCGCCCAGGTTCTCGCCCGTGTTCACCCAGCCAGCTGGCAAGCTCGGTGTGGTAGAACCGGTCGAAGTCTGGTGCAATACGATGCTGTAATCGCCGGGGGCGGTCACACCGAAATCGTAAGTGCCATCTGCATTCACTGGCACTGTTTTCACGGCGCCGCCGGTGCTGTCCACCAACGTCACGTACAAGCCGGTCGGAATTGCCGGGTTTGCAGCCGTGCTGTTGACGGTCACATCTTTCAATGCGTTGGCATCGTGGAATACATTGCCGGTCAGGGTTACCGGTGCAAAACAAGCCTCAGGCGCATTGATAGTCACATTTACCTGCTTCACCAATTGGCATTGGCTTGCATTATCGGTAACCGTTACAGTATAAGTTCTTGGGGAACCGGTCGTAACAGTCGGGTTAGCGATGAATGCGTTCGACAAACCCACCGATGGGCTCCATGCATAAGAATAGTTACCCGAAGAAGTTACATTCAATGGCAGCGGGGCAGAAGTACCCTCGCAAAGTGCCAGGTCACCGGTTGTCGCGGCAATGGTGTTTGAATTAACAACCAGCACCACTTCTTTGTAATTGCTGCAACCCGTCAAGAGGTTGGTCTGCGTCAGACGGTAAGTCTGGGTAGCAGTAGCATTTACGGTCGTAGAGGTCGCATTCGGACTTGCCACACCGGTCAGCGGGCTCCATTGCCACGTTGTATTCGCAGCAGGAGTTCCGGCCAACGATAGGGTAGCCGCGCCGCCTTCGCAGATAGCAGTATTACCGGTAATGGCAAAATTGGCAGGTGTATTGACCGTTACCACAACGTCATCGGTGGTCGTACAGCCATTCAGAGTCACACTTACCTGGTAAGTTGTCGTCACAGTCGGTTTTACGGTCGGCTGTGCCACATTGGCCGCGCCTACGATCCCGGCACCAGTCCATGAGTAAGTTGCACCGGCGATAGCCGCTGTACCGATGGTCGTAGATTCGCCAGGACAAATGATCGCATCCGAACCCGCATTAGCCGATGGGCTGACTTTGACCTGATCGGTGAAGATACAACCGCTTGCCAGGGTTACAGTCACCGTGTAAGTGATCTCGCTGGTAACCGTTGCGGTTGGGTTGGCTACGTTCGTAGCACTCAGACCGGTCGCAGGAGACCATGTGTAGGTGGCACCCGCGGGAGCGGCCGGATTGCCGGCTGTGCCATAACCGATGGCGATCGGGCCGGCAGGACAGACGGTTTGGTCTGCCAGTTCGAGGCCGGTCACCGGGTTGACGGTGAGCGTCACCTGGTCGCTCATTGGGGTCGAGCACCCCGGATAGCTTACCTTGACGGTGTAGGTCGTGGTAGCGGTCGGGTTAAGTACGGTTGGGTTGGCAACGGTATTGCTGCTCAGTCCGGTTGCTGGCGTCACGCCATCAGCCATAAACCATTCGTATTGCGCAAATGGCTCGGCTTCGCGACCCAATTGCACCGCTGCTCCCTGACAAGTGGTCACTGCTGCGCCTGCATATTCACCGGCTGTAATAGTGTTGCTTAAAACGACGGTGTCCTTGGCCACGCAGTTCGACAATGGGTCGGTGACCGTCACTATGAAGCTTTGAGGCGAAGCGGATGCGAACTGCACCTGCGGCTGTGCGTCGGTAGGGCCTGTACCATTGGTCCACGCCGCATTGGATGGTTCCCAGGAGTAGGTCCAGTTGGTGCCCGCCGGAGCAGGGGAGCCCAAAGTGACAGTAGCACCATTACAAACCGCACGGTCGTTGCCGGCAGCGGCAACAGGTGCCGATACAGTTACGGTCACAGTATCGCGGTTAACACAACCCGAGGCTGTTTCTGTAATCAATACACGGAATTCCGTAGTAGCAGCGACGGTAGCTGTCGGATTCGACAAGGCAGGGTCATTAAGACCGATTGCAGGCTGCCAGGCGTAAGTGAAGCCAGCATTGCCAACGCTGCCAATCTGAACCGAGGTATTAGGACAGGTAAACTTATCCGCCGCGGTGAACACAGGCAAAGACCATCCCGGCGGGTTGATCACAATGGATTTCTGACAGGTGATAGAACCGTCATACTTATTGGTGATCGTCACGGTGATGGTAGCCTGTGCGGTGGAGGTAATGTTTACCGTCGAGGCATGGGCATTGTCCACCAGGTTGGCGGGGCTCCACGAGAAATTATAGTCCGATGGATTCGCAACCGTAGTTCCGAGTTTGAGACCCACAGGCCCGAACACTTTGGGACAGCCCTGTCCGGAAAGCGTCGCAATTTCGAAGTCGCAGCCGCCAGTACCTGTACAAGGCTGCACCAACACGTCGGCCGTACAGGTAACGCCGTTCAACGTAACTGTCCGTCTGAAGCGCGTCACGCCGCTGTTGCTTTTCAGGTAAGCGTTCTTGCCATTGTTGGAAGTCTGCAGAATGGTGCCGTCACCGGATACGACGCTCCATGTATAGGTTGTTCCCGGTGCATTGTCTTCGTCCATATGGTTGCTCCACGCCGGTCCGCAAATAGTTTCATCCTGGTCGCTGATGCGCGAGTTGAGGACCGAAACTTTCACTTCATCGGTGAATGCACAGCCATTCTTGATGGCAGTGACCGTGTAGTTGATCGCACCGCCTGCGACTGCCGCTGTTCCTGCATTGAAAACAGGATTCGCAACCTGGGATGCCGAAAGGTACTGGCCGGACGTCCAGGTGTAGGCAAACGTATTATCCGCAGTGCCGCCGAGTGTTACCGAAGTGTTTTTACAAATCGTTTTATCGGTACCGGCGAATGCGAGCGTGTTGTTAGGCGCTGTAACCGGGGTTACGGTCACGTCGTCGGTAGTAACACAAGTGCCGCCGCCTTTTTGCTGAACGGTTACCGTCAAACGGTAAACAGTTGTCGCAGCCGGATTAGCGACGGGCTGCGCGCAGGTAGTGCAGCTTAGCGTAGACACCGGGTCGCCCGAAATGCTCGTCCATACATAAGAAATGGACGGGCTGGCGATCGGCGTGGTACCGATCTGAACGCCGGTGGCTCCCTGACAGAAGGATTTGTCGGTGCCCGCGTTGGCAACGGCCGGCACCACGGTGACCTGATCGATGTCCACACAACCCGCCGCGTCAGCAACCTTTAGGGTATACGTCGTTGCCTGCGTGATGGCAGGGGTTGTCCAGGAAGCGGTTGTAGCCAAAGGCGTACCCTCGCTGGTGCTGCCTTCAAACCAGGTATAGTTGTAGCCGCTGCCTGAGCCTCCGGAAGCGGAGCCGTTCAGAGCCACGGTGTTCGCGCCCGCACCGCAGACGTACCACTGCGGGCCGTCGGCATTGGCAATGGGGGATACACTTGAACTGATGTTCACCGTGGCTACCTGCGAGCTGTCCACAGTTTCCTGATTACAGAGCTCCGCATTCACTTTCACCAGTCGGCGGTAGTAAAGCGTCGTTTGCGAGGCCAGGGGCTGCAAGTCTTTGAAAACTTCACCAGGCATATCTTCCCAGGGGCCCGTAGCGCTGCTGGACTTTTGCCATTGGTAAAACACCTTTCCCTGGAAATTGGCAGGGGTTGTAACGCCAACTGCATTACCTGTGATCAATCCGGGAATACCCAGGATACACGCTGTCTGAGTAAGGGGCGCCAATGTACTCGCAGAAACCGCGAAGTTGTCGGGTAGGGAGCCGTTGTTGAATTTCGCGATCATTGTATCGAAAGCACCTCCACTGTTTACAGTCTGATGAGAGCCAGCTGTGGCCAAGCCGGCACTAGCCGAAAGCATGCCCATAATTACATTCCCTTGTGGGTCTGTCGCCAGGTTTTTTGTTTGTCCTCCCAGGCCAGTCCACACCGTGGTCGTGCTGGATTCAGTTCCACTACCTCCAAAGTAGGTACCCCAGACCCGTTGTCCATTCTGGGTAAACAGGTTGACGAATTGGTCGTTGCCACCTCCGTTATTAGGTTGATAACTGCAGTTGGTAGACAAGTCGGTGGCACTTCGGCTGTTTCCGGAAACAATAACCTGACCCTGGTTGTTTTGGGTAACTGCGAATGCATTTGTGAACCCTCCGCTGCCGTCATTGAGATAGGTGCCCATTATTTGATTACCGCTCAGATCAAAACTGGCCAGATAACTGTCGCGTTCCAGAATGCCCGCTGTTTCCCGGGCTATGGGCAAGGTTGGACGAAATGTTCCGGGTGTGGCGATACCCGAAGCACTTTTGGTGCTACCTACGGCAAAGACTACCTGACCGGCTTTGTCGATATGGATATCAGTAAAATAATCATCCCTTGGCCCTCCGAAATAGCGTCCCCAGATGCGCTGGCCATTAGATTTATCCATTTTGAGTATAAAGCCGTCGGTAACCCCGTTTTTTGTTTGCCCTTGTGCTGCGTTGGCTGCAAGATTAACATCGGTATAGGAAGTGGAACCGGCCACGTAAGGTTGTCCGTCCGCATCGAGGGCCAATCCACCATTGTTCGATATCTGTTCGCCTATATAGGTACCCCATTGTCTTACACCGGAGGCATTAAATTTAACCAAAACGTTAAGTGGCTGATTAGTCACTATTGAGCTTGTCGTAGGATTGAAAGTCCCCGGAGTTGTCATATCTGTCGGCACGCCAGCCATCAGATTGGTATCCCCGTAAATATAAAAGTTGCCGTCCGCGTCTATGGCAATGCGGGTGGTGCGAAGTTCTGCATTGCCTCCATAATAGGTACCCCAGGTCCTTTGACCACTTGTAGCGTCAAATTTGGCGAGGAAACCCGTATTCTGGCCGGCTGCGGTTTGGGTAGCCTGATGGGCGCCGGGAGTAGACATCCCTGCACTGGTGGTCACCCCGCCGATATAAACATCGTTGCCGCTTACAGCTATTGAATAGCCAAAATCACGGCCTGTTGCGCCATAGTACGTTGCCCAAAGGCGTTGACCTGCACTATTGAATTTAGCCAGAAACACGTCTTCGTTGGGCGTGACACCGGTTACCCCTCCTCCGTAGCTGCCATCGTAGGCACCTGCGGTGGCGATGTTCGCAGCGCTGGTCGTTTGCCCGGTAATGTAAATATTCCCCTGGCTGTCCGTTGCCAGTCCGCCAATTTGATCATCCCCTGAACCTCCGAAATAAGTGGCCCATTCGAGCTGCGGCGTAGGATCGATGATCAGTGTTCTGCTTTTGTCGTAGGCCGGCACGTTGAATGCGTACACGTCGCCATTCAGTGCTTTGTACCGTACATCGAGTTTCTTACCGGTTTGGCTGATCCAGCTGGCCGGAATGTTTTCGGCGAGATTCCCATGGTTGAGGCCCATTACAATCCGGCCGTTTTGAAGGGCGGTCTGGTTGGCACCTCTGTATTTCAGGTTGATTTTTGAAGCATCGGCTCCCGGTCGTACGATGAAATTATATTCAACAGGTTTGTCCGTGCCTTTACGTGCGACAAATTCCAGGTCAATGCCGGGATAAATATCGTGGTAGGTAACACTGGCATATTTACGGATGCCATAGTACGCCCCATTCTCGTTGATCGCATTGACCGGCTCGGAAACCGCCGGCCCGGTGGTCATCACCGCCGCCGCATTAGCGCCTTGCAACTCGATATCGACCCGGTGGAATTTGTTTTTAGCGGTGTAGGTATCATAGCTGAAACCTGTTTGCCGTAGCTGTACATTGAGCCCCGGTATATTCAGCAGGTATTTTGCTGCTTTGTTGGGCTTGCCGGCCTGGTTGACCAGCTGTCCCTTATTTTCGGTAAAGCCGGCACCAGCGGCATCCCGAAGCCATTGCGTAGTCTTGTCTTTGCTCACCTGACCGGCAGGGTGCATAACAGGCGGAGGCATGGCGCTGTCTGTTGTCTTCTGCGCCGATACCATAAACGCTGTCCAACCCCAAAGGGCTAGAAACAGTAGAAATCGTTTTTGCATAACTGATAGTTAAATGAATAATCTAGATTTGGTTGGGGGGCTCGGGTGTTTCTTTATTTCATAGGCAGTCGATTTGGTGAATAGATAATGAGTCGTGCGTGCATAGCGACCGCATACAGCGGATGTGTCGTTCAATCAGCAGTTTGTTAATGAAGCATAAATGGCCTGAGCCGCATCTACTTGCCGCTTTCCTTGTTGATCAAAACCTTGTTGAGTTTCACGGCGAGGTCAAGCAAATTGCCTACTTCCAGTTTTTGGAAGATGCGGCGCTTGTAGTAGCCTACACTTTTGGAGCTGGTCCCCGTGATGGCGGCGACCTCCTGGTGCGATTTGTTGGCCACCAGCAAATCAGCCATCAGTTCCTCCCGTTTGGTCAGGGTGCGGTTGATGGGCTTTTCCACAATATGGAACAACAGCTCTTGCTGGATATCGGAACTGATATACCGGACGTGGCTTTCAGCGTGCTTGAGGCCTTCTTTAATTTCTTCGGGCAGGGATTTGTTGGAAAACAGGGCCATAGCACCGGCCCGGATGAACTTGTACATGAATTGGGTTTGGTCGCCGAGGTTTACCAGCACAGCCGCCTGCGGGTTTGCTTTTTTGAAATCGTCGATCAGGTCGGTATTTTTTGCGTCGGCTGCACCAATATCGAGGATCATCGCATGGATTTCCGTCGCCTGCGACAGTCCGACGGCGTTCCGAAGGCGGTCGGTTTCAACAATGGTGCCGTTGGGGTATTGATTTTTAATGATTGCGCGTAATGCCAGGGAAAACAAATGATTATCAGTAACGATTAAGATGGTCATGGTTGGGTAGGGTTATTCATCTACATGGTGCTTGCGCAATCAGCGGTGGGAATAAATGGAAAGTCCGGCCAGCGATATTGCCGTCCGGACTCTCATCCCCGTTATTACCTGCTAACGGCTACTTTGTGTGTGCTGATAGTGCCGTCAAACAGGGTCAGGGTGAGTGTGTAGATGCCCGGGGCAAAACGCCTTACATCGATTCCATCTCCGGAAAAGCGGTTCTGCGTGTGTACAAGTACCCCTGAACTGCTTGATATAATGGCTTGGCTAACCTGCGCCTCATTGCTGATCAGCAATTTGTCGGACACGGGATTGGGATAAATAATGACGGAAGGATCTTTAATTTCGACATTACGGATTACGCTATACGCGAAGGTCCCATCTTTGTCGATCATTTTAAGCCGGTACAAATTTGTGCCCGACCGAGGGCTGTCGTCGGTGTAAGTATAGTTAACCAGATCTTTGCTCTCTCCCGTAGAAGTTACCGACCCGATCGCATTCCACTGCTTGCCGTTCAGACTCCGCTCGATATCGAACCGGTCGCTGTTGGTTTCTTCGGTCGTCGCCCAGCTCAATAGTGCGGTACGCCCCTCCGCGACCGCTGCGAACCTGGTCAGGGTGACGGGCAGAGGTGTAACAAGCGCGCCAAACGTATACGCGGTGTAAGTATCGGGTGCCAGTGGCGAGATCGTTGTGATTGAACCGGCCGAGAGGTCGCTGGCGCCACCCAAAACCGATGTTGCATCCACTTTGGAAGGGATTGCGACCCATTCCGTTCCGTTCCAACCCACGATTGTCAGTTTGGTAATATCGCTGCCGGTCAGTGCGCCTATCGAACTGCCCGCGTCCCACGTGAGGCTTAGCGGCGTTGTAGCGGCGCCATCGATGTCCCAGTATTCAATGGTACTTACCGCATTGACGTTGGTGCCCATGCTGCTGGTCGCAAACGGGCCCCCGCTTGGGAGGGCGGTATAATCGGATCCTGTGAAAAGGTTACTGGTGACCGCGGTATTGGCATCAGCATGAAAGTAAGCGCCCATTACGCCGTCGGCCGAAGCCGCAAATTGGCCGAGAAAGCCATTGTCGCCGACAGGAAATACAAATGTGCCGGTCCCGTACTTGCGCACATAGCCGTCTACATAACCCGCGTCGGATGCGCCGGTGGAAGTAAGGTTGTCGCCAGCAAAGTTGAGCACACCGAAGTTCCCGGCAGCGCGTTCGGTCAGGATTACGCCCGGCTGTGCGCCACCGCCTCCGGTAACGAAGTTATGGTTACTAAAAAATGTCATCTGGGCACCGCCGAAGATGGTGGTATTGCCCTGGCTGCCTTCCTGCGCCTGGGCGAACTGCCCGAGCAGAAGCAAGGCCGTTGACATAGCTGTGCTGATCCATCCTTTTCGGGATGAAATGGTATAGCGTTGTTTCATTGGTTTGTCTTTTTAATGGCAGTAGGAAGCCCTAATCAGCCGTTGTGTAATCATGGAATTGAAGTAACTCGATTGGATCGATGCTAGTTTTTGTTGCAATCGACGCGAGTGCCGGAGAAAAAGATTGAAGCGGTAGTTACCGAATCAGGTTTAACCCCGCTCACATGATCCGAATTGATTTGAAATGTAACCTTGTCGCCTGCCGTCAAATAATTGGCGGATGTTACTTCCTGCCATGCACCAACACCATAGTTCAGTTCGGCTATAACACTATAACTTAAGAGCCCCTTGAGGGTTGAAACCAATTGTATGGTGGTGTTTCTTGCACCAGTGGTCCCGGTGGCAACATCGTACGTGCCCACAGAACCGTGAAAGAGGTAGAATCCGTTCTCGGGGATGGTATACTCCCCGGTCGTACTGTTATAGGCACCGGATGGAGAGTAAGAGATGTTGTTGGCAATCAATTTGGTAGGTGTAAATACACCGGTATTAACAACTGGTGTGGTTGTAGTACTTCCCGCCGCATCAAAGCTGGCACACCCGGCACCTCCGGATTGCCAGCTACCTCCACCGTTGGCATCGGAGGTAAACACTTTGCCGGCTCCCTGGGTACCGTCGGTAATCGTTACCTGGCCAGTTGTTTTATCCACCTTCATCTTACGGCCGGCAGTGGAGGCTTCTACTTCCAGGTTGGAGTTAGGCTCGATGGTGGTCGGATTTGTGCCAATTTTTACCTGCGCGAAAGCGGTAGACGATACGAGAAGCATTACAATCCCCAAAATGTTTGCCTGGTACATTTTAGATGCGACTATTGATGACAGTAGTTGTTTTGTCTTCATCTTAAGTAGTGGTTTGGTCATGTGTGTCAATAGATGGGAAGCGCTTAGAATGGCCCGATGGCATAGGTTTCGGCAAATTGCAATGTACCGGTAAAGGAACCGGTCCAAAACCAGAAGTACAGTGTTTGAGGACCTGCAACAGTAACTCGGAATGCTGGCGTCGTATGATGAGCGCTAGGTGCGATAAGTACCCATTCAGCAGCAATACCCATCATATCGAAGGTAGAAGGGCTAGACGATAGTGCCGTGTTGATAAAAGCCTGATTACCTACCGGATAGCTCGTTGCCGCCGCAGGAGTTATCCACCTTGCCGTAACCATGTAAGTACCCGCCCGAGGAAATGTAATACTGGCCCCTGAATAGATTTGGCCATCGCCAGTTACGTTTACCAAGTTTCCCAGCGTCCCGTTGACCATGGCGCCTGACAATGGATATTGCCAGCTTGTGCCGCCGGTTGCATCCGAAGTAAGCACTTTGCCGGCGCCCTCAGTGCCGTCGGCAATGGATACCTGGCCTGTCGTTTTATCGACCTTCATTTTGCGCCCGGGTGTAGAAGCTTCTACTTCCAGGTTCGAATTAGGTTCAATCGTCGTCGGGTTGGTGCCGATCTTTACCTGTGCAAAAGCGGCAGAAGAGCCTAGCAGTAATGCAGTACCAAACAGTACAGAGGTTATTTTTGTCCGCGAAAATTTGAATAATAGAATTTTTGTTTCCATGTGTTTATGATATAAAGTGTTATGTGAAACTTGTTGCAGGCATCCGGCCCGCTCTTTTCAGGATCGGTACAAACCTAATTAGGCTGATGAAGAACATAAATCGAAATATTACTACTAGTCGCTACGAATTGTTCATTAGGAAAGTAGGGCCCCTACTTTTTTTGCGGATATTGCGAATATTTTACAACAGCAGATTATGCACCATATACTGATCGTCGATGATCATCCAATGATGGCCATTGGGTTACAATCCATTACCAAGACGGTGATCGAGAATTCAACGTTTACGTTTGCTTACACATTTACCGAAGGCCTCGATGCCCTGGCGAAACAGCCGGCCGACTTGCTTATCCTGGATCTTGCCATTCCCGGAACACGCGGACCGGAAATGATTGATGCCTACCGGTCCGTACAGCAGGATGTGAAGATCCTGGTGTGTTCCGGGAGGGACGAACTAATGAATGCTCCGATTTATTTGCACCGGGGCGCCAATGGCTTCCTGCATAAAAACAGCTTCGATGCCGAGGCGGTAGCGGCGATCCGGGCGGTGATGGAGAACAAAAAGTACATCAGTGCGAAGGTCAAAGATGCCATGCTCAGCAATCTGATGGAAGGCAAGTCCATGCAGACCGACCCTGCCGCGTCGCTGACTCCCAGGGAACGCGAAGTACTCGGACTACTCCTAACCGGCAAATGGCTTAAAGCCATTGCGGAGGAGTTGAATGTCAAAATCTCCACAGTTGGAACGCAAAAGAACCGGATTTTCAAAAAAATGAAAGTCGATAACATTATAGACCTTGCTAAAAAATTCTGGCATCTGGAAGAAAAGACGGCAGATCACTTGTGAGTTTCGTTATCCGCGCCCCTGATAGCCGGCCGGCAGACTTGTATTCCGCTCATCGGACGCATTGAGCCACTGCAACAGCTCGGCGGGCATCCCCGGGCCGTTATCTTGAAAGACGAGGTGTAATTGTCCTGCCAGGTGTTCTGTGTAAATATGGATGGAATTTCCGTCGTGGGCTTTGATGGCGTTGTCGATCAGGTTGTGGATAATAATGGTCAGAAGGTTTCGATCGGTAATCACAGTCTCGTTGGGGGGGATCCTCACCTGGATGGTGCCGTTGCTGGCGCCGAGGACAGGCTTGAACAGGGCTACCTTTTCGTTGACCGCGTCTTGCAATTTTACCTGCATCACACTGGTGGAGGTTCCGTGCATTTCCGGCTTGATGAAGTTGACCAGATTATCTACCATGTGGTACATAATGTCAACCGCCTGTTTCAGTTGCCCGATAAAACCGACCGCATTGTCCAGATCATATGGATATGCAACCTGACCTGCTGTTCTAGTTGTTTTTCGGAGTCGCTCAAAACGCCGAGCGTTCTTTCCAAATGTTCGGTCCGTTCCCTGACCTTGATTTCCAGGGCCAGGTTTTGACTCGTGATGGCTTTTACACGCTGTCTCAAAATGCTGTAAAACAACAATAGCACGGTCGCGGCTGCCAACCCCCTGAACCACCAGGTTTCGTGCCATTGCTTTTCGACGTGAATGGCAAAATGCACTTCACTTTGATTCCCCGTACCAAACCCATTGACTTTGCGGACACGCAGCGTGTAGCTGCCGCCTCCCTGAAACGGAACAGCGATGTCCCTGCTTTCTTCCAGGGCTTTCCATTCTGTGAGGGGCTCGTCGCCTTTGAATATCCGGTACGACATCGTCAGATCGTATGGATTCCCAAAATAAGGGGTGGTTACGTTCAGCACGATTTGCGGTACCCCCGCTTTGACCAAAACCTTACCCCGGTCGAATACAAAGGTACTGTCATCGCCCTCGGGGTCGTCGATGTAAATCTGCTGCCTGGGAACCTCCGGCCGTATTTGTTCCGGAACGAACCAGACCAGCCCATCGATCGAGGGCAGCGACACGACCCCTCCCGGTGTTCGCAATGCACAAGGTTGGCAACCTCCGTTGAATTCGTTGGTATTGAAGCCGTCAATTTTGGCATAGTAGTGATAATACAAATCGAAAGGCTTACTTGCATAGGCCAACAGATCCGCCCGGCTGACTTGGAATAGCCCTTTATTGGTGGTTATCCAAAAAAAACCTTTTCGGTCTTCGATCATGCAGTGGGAGCCCGAAAGGTACTGCCGCTTGTCCAGCATATGGTGCCCCTACGGTCCTTGAGAATGCCGTACCGGTCCCAATCAACCGATTTGGCGATCAGGTTCATTTTCCGTGCAACGGCGCCCATGCTTCCGCTATCCAGGGAAAACACTACTCCTCCGGCCGTAGCTATCTCCTTATTATTGACTAATACCTGTCCGTAATGTACGTTATCAGACAGTTTCCCGGACGGATCAATCACCGTGCGGAATTGCTTTTTGGAGATTACATAAAGGCCGCTAAACTGACTTCCCAAAAACAGCCTGTCCGTGTCCCGGTCCCAGAAGAGGGTCTTAATCCCCTTTTTCCTAAAATCGAATCCGTCCAGAATGAGTGTGCTGACTAGCGAGCCGTCTTTGACCGGTTGCAGATAATACAGGCGCCGGCCGACAAATAAGAATGCCTGGTTGGAACAATTATTCCAGAAAATCTGATGCTGCCGGGTTAACTGATAGTCAGAATCGGCTAAAACGGAACCGGCGAGCATGGATTTTACTGGCCGATAATCTTTCCCGTCCCCGGGAAACGAGTTAAATTTAAATTTTCGTCCAGGTAGTAAAGATTTTTATTCAGACGAAAGAAAGGCATCGTTTTTCTACCGATGTTACGTGCCTGACGGCACTTTCATCGCAATGTAAAATCATGCTGACATTGTGTTACTAATGCTGCATGGCAGACGGAACCATCCGGGTAGAAACGCCAAATCGCGTTAGCGATGTGACATTGGTAGCTCAATATGGTAACGCTCACCCATGAATGCCGGATGTATGTAACAACAGAGCTCGGCGCTTGAAGCCAACTTTAACATTTCATTAACCATCTTTAACAAATCCGTTAAATCCCCCGAAAATAAAAATCATTACGTTTGCCAAAACCTTGATAACCAATAGAAAAATGGCAAAAAGTATACGCCTGCTTGCGTGGCTAGTAATCGCTTCGTGCGCGTTGTGCGAGGCGCAAAACGCGGAGAACGTGGCCAAGGATAAGGTCGTGTCCGATACCACACGCACGGTAACGTCCTACGGGCCTGAGCGCATTACGCGTAATATTATTCAGGACCGGAAGGGTAATATTTGGATCGCTGCATTCGACGGGATTTTCCGGTACGACGGCAAATCGTTTACAAACATCACCAGCAAAGTTAGTTCGGCCCGATTCTTTTCGGTTTTGGAAGATAGGGAAGGCAAATTCTGGTTCGGGACGATCGGGGCCGGCGTTTATCACTACGATCCGGAGGGGGTGGATGGCCGGAAATTTCAGCACTTTACGACGGCCGAGGGACTTATCGACGATAGGGTGCCGCATATTTCGAAAGACAAATCGGGACGTGTCTGGTTTGGAACGCTCACGGGAGCGAGTCGCTACGAACCCGGACGGGCAGTCGGAAAGCAGTTTCAAAATTACCGCATGAACGGGTCGTGGCCGTTCACACTTGAAAGCGGCGACCTTCCGCCCGATAATCACGACGACGTAAATTCGATCATCGAGGATAAAAATGGGAAGTTCTGGTTTGGGACGAGGGGCGATGCGCGCATTTATGATGGAAAAACATTTACGGTCATCAGGCATGAAGGGCAGACGTTTACAAATGTCCGTACGATTATCGAAGATAGTAAGGGTAATGTCTGGCTGGCCGGCCAGGATGGACTTTGGCGTTACGATGGCATTGCATTTACCCAAATTACGGACGATTTTGTGGGGTATGTTTACGAAGACCGGAAAGGGAATATCTGGACGAGCTCAAAAAATGGGGTAACGGAAAAATGGGGAATTTCCAGGTACGATAAAAAAGTCCTGTCGGATAACAAGCCGGTTGCCACCCCAATAAAATCGGAATATGAGCTCAACGAGCGAATGACTTTTGGAATCCTGGAAGCGAATGATGGAAGCATCTGGTTCGGTTCTCTGGGCGGCGTGTATCGTTACGACGGCCAAACGGTCAAGGGCTTTAAAGATAAAACGGAATAGCTTATTGCTTACGACTGGTAAGCAAAGACCAGGTAATCTACACGATTGCCTGGTCTTTGTTTGCAAACACGTCCTTTGATTGGCCTATTTAATGTTATAGCCCCTTCGGGATTTCGAAAACCTCAGCAAGCATCACTTTTCTACCAACGGTTGGTAGAGCGCAACCGGATTCACTATAACCTTGGTGTCATCGTTGCGGTGGGATATGGAGTGAACACGAAGCTGGGGACTCAAATCCGGCAATGGGCGACCCGGCGGCTATTCGTCCAGCGGTATATCCGGATTGGCCGAGTACCATGTGGTCGTGGAAGCTATGAAGGCTGACTTTGATTCAGCAATCTTTGAAAGGGAAAAGGACAGGAGTTTTCAAAGTGCCATTGCCCAATCGGCAAAGGTTTCGCAGACGAAGATTTTTACCCATCCGGTGAAGAAAAGGCAGCAACTTTGCTGTATCTGATCATTAGAATCGTAGCTCTGTGGATGGCAACAAGCGTATAGCTGCGGCATGCTTCTTGCTCTTTTTAGAAAGGAATAATTTATTGATGTTAATACATTGATCTTAGAGGCACTTTGCGATTGTCGAGGTAGGAGAGCCACTTTGCTTCAATGTCTGTCTTCCAAAATTCCAATAGCATTTCACAAATGAAATAGTAACAAGTTCGCTATCAAAGTTGATGGACACTATTTCCTCTCATCAAGCTGCGACGGTAACTTTGAAGGATGTTTCTCGTTGGCATCTATATCTTTCCGAGATTGTGACCGAACTGGAAGCGCTTTGCACAAGTCACGGCCTGGACAATGACTAGCTGAAATGACTAGGCAGATTAGAAGCAAGTCTCTCTGTCCCACTTTCTTCCTTACTTAGAAGTGTTATTTATAAATTACAGAATTGTACTAATTTTGTAATTTATAAATAACACTTTGGAAGCACTTTTCACCAAATATCTACCTAAGTTACAACGCACGTCCACTAAGTTCGTGCGTGACTTCATCCACCAGATCGACTGGGAACGGAATCGATTGATCGGCATTAAAGGTGCTCGGGGTGCTGGAAAGACGACTCTCGTACTTCAATATTTAAAGCAAACAGCATTACCAACCGGCCAGTCGTTATACGTCAGCCTGGACGATCTTTATTTTAGTGCGCATCGACTTTACGATCTAGGAGAAGCGTTTGTCCGGACTGGCGGGCATCTCCTGGTATTGGACGAGGTTCACCGATATGCCAATTGGTCGCAGGAAATCAAAAATCTTTACGACGACTTTCCTGATTTACGCATCGTATTTACCGGTTCATCCATCATGCACTTACAACGCAGCAAGGGTGATTTGAGTCGCCGCGCTGTCATGTATCATTTACATGGACTCTCGTTCCGTGAGTTTCTTCAAATCCAACAGATCGCTTCTTGGCCTGCGGTTACCCTACCTGATCTTTTGAACGATCACACACAAATAGCGCTGGATCTCACACAGTCAATCAAACCGTTGGCTCACTGGAACGATTATCTGCAATACGGATACTATCCCTACTTTTTGGAGAATAAAGATGTCTACGCACAGAAGCTAACCGAAACAATTCAGCTCAGTTTAGAGCTGGATTTATCGGCCGTTTACGGGATAAGCTACGCTTCTGTTGACAAGCTGAAACTACTGCTTGTCGTGCTGGCCGAAAGCGTTCCTATGAAACCAAATATCAGCAAGCTTAGCGAAACGCTGAATACGAGCCGGGCGCTTGTAGTAGAGTACATGCACTATTTGGAGGAGCTGGGCCTATTGATGTTGTTACACAGGGACAGCTTCGGCATTACCAGATTGCAGAAACCTGAGAAGGTGTATCTAAGCCATCCAAACCTTCAATTCGCATTACACCAAAGTCGTCCGGATATTGGAACATTGCGTGAAAGTTTTTTTCTGAGCCAGGTTCAGCCGCTGCATAAAGTTGAGTACACGGAGAAGGGAGACTTCAAACTGGATAGGAAGGTGACGGTTGAAGTGGGAGGGACGAACAAAACCAGGCAACAGCTCGCTGGTGTTGAGAATGCTTATGTAGCTGCTGATGGGCTTGAAGTGGGGTATGGCGATAAGATTCCGCTCTGGCTGTTTGGGACGTTGTACTGATTTTCTGCTTCCTCGTTCTGATTTGCGTATGAGCTGAGCCATGGATAGGAATAATCCCGCAAAGGCTGAAAGCAGGTACACGTTTTGATTTGTAAGAGAAAATTCATCTCTTGCCCACTACAAAAACAGTGTATTCAAATGCTTAGTAAAACCATTGTGATGGCCGCATTGCTGGCCGGTTCTAATTGTGCCCAGGTGCAGGCTGGTAACCCTTCATTTCCTCGGCACACCGCCGCAAAGGCAGTCCCGGATTCGATTGATTTGACCAAAATCCCTTACAGCGAAAAGGAGCTGGCCGCATTTCCCATTTTTGACCCGCCAACCGACATCGCCCCTCTGAATAAGCCACTTATCCGCGATTTTGACAGGCTGTTTTTTCCGACGAAACAGGGAATGATTCCTTTGGAAGGGAAAGTTTACAAATCATTCATGACGAGTGTGACAGGTAAAGAATGGTCGTTGCCGTTCTTTGAAAAGAGTTACCGCGACCTGATCATCGCGGCAGGCGGCGTGCTGATTTACCAGGGAAAAGTGGCGGAGGCAGAGCTGGAACGCATTAAGGACGAGGCTACGTATTTCGGCGAAGAGGGCTCGATCGACTACACCAATACGGTGGTGAAAGTTTACGCAATCCGTAGAAAAGAAGGCGATCATGTCTTTGTGCAGTTTTCAGGATACAGTGCAGGCGGTTCCATCCAGATTTTGCAATTGCCTAAAAAGGAAAAATGAAAATAAGCATGCAAAGTCCCTGGCTGTCCGGCTGGGGACTTACCACAGATCTAAATATCAAAAATCATGAGAGCCATCAATCCCTGGATCAATTTCAACGGTAATGCAGAAGAGGCATTCAATTTTTACAAATCTGTTTTCGGCGGAGAGTTCACGAAGATCGTCCGTTTCCGGGACCTGGCCAGCGACGAATTCCCAATCCCCGAAAGCGAAGCCGATAAAATTATGACCATTGTGCTGCCGCTCGGCGAACACAATGCTTTGATAGGCAATGATGTTCCATCCTTTATGGGGCGCGTCGACGAAAACGAAAACCGATCCAAAATCGCCATCAGCGCCGGAAGCCGCGAAGAAGGGGAGCGGCTGTTCGAAGGGCTCTCCGCCGGCGGAAGTGTCGAAGGGCCATTCGGCGAAAGTCCGTGGGGAACGTACGCAGGCATGTTCCGCGACCGGTACGGGATTGAGTGGATTGTGGAGTTTGATCCGGAGGGGTAAAAATGCCAGGCACATTTGCTTGGTGTTCTCATAATCTTAAATGACTTCCGCGTCGCCGCCGTGTAGCTCTTGCACGTGCAGGATCGCCATTCGGACGTAGTCGCCCGGTCAGCGATGGATTTCGGGGCGACTCCGATGATGATGCCGCCCTCTTTCACGTTGTTTTCATAGTGCTCAGTATGTTCTTTGGGAATGCCTGAGCCTACGAGCGCGCGGATGATGCCGCCCGTGAGATTACGTGCGCAGGTCAGAGCTGTCAGCACCGGAACGGCGATGACAAGCCCCAATCCCGGTAGCGCGCCGGTAAATGCATTGGTGATGGGACCGGTTGTAAGGGACACTATTGAAGTCATACATAACCGTTAACATTGAATGGTTAGTGAAAAACTTGCCCATCCTGGGCTAATGTCGTTCCATTCAAGCGTTTTGTATATTATTGAAGTGTTATCAAATCGCGCAGTTACTGCCATGAAAGACGAAATACAACCATTATCCAGGCAAAATTATCAGGACATCCTCAACGTTTGGGAAACGTCGGTGCTAGCCACGCACCATTTTCTTTCAGAGCAGGATATTGCATTCTACAAGCCTTTGATTCTGAACGAATATTTGCAAGCATTAAAGGTATATGGTATCCGCCGATCGGGAACATTGGCAGGCTTTATCGGCGTGGCTGATGATAAGATTGAAATGCTTTTTATTCATCCGGATTATTTCCGTCAAGGTCTTGGGCAACAGCTGTGCCTTTTTGCTATTCGAGAGTTGAATACAAGGAGAGTCGATGTTAATGAAGCGAATCCCGATGCATATGCATTTTACAAAAAATTAGGATTTGATTTATTGGGACGTTCTGAAAAAGATCCGAGTGGGAATGATTTTCCGATTCTTCATTTGGAATTATCGAATTATACTAATTGACTTGCATGTATGATCAATATATCAGTTTGAGATCCGTTGTGATTCAAACGGCTATCTGATATGAAAACAAGTTATTTGATCATTACACTTGCCATTCTTGGGCTCATTACTGCTTGCAAAAGAAAGGAAACTTTTCCCGATCTCGCAAAGCAGATCGAAGGTAAGTGGAATATTTATGACGCATTGATTTTAAGTGATGCATCTGATTCCTCATACCATTATAATCCACGCGACTCCGCACAAGTTGGACTCATCCGTGTTAGAAAAATTGATGCATTGCGGGTGCAAATATTAATGTCCGTAACCAAAAAGAATGGCACAATCATTTTTGAAGGCGATTACGAATGTGAGTTGTCCAGAGACTTTCAGAATGAAGGAATAATTTTATTGCATACCTATCCCGGCACCGGCGGTGGTTATCACGTTAAAGAAAAGTACCTTGAAATCAGCGCGTCGGGGAGAAAGGATGGGCAATATATTGGAAAAACAGCGTGGTTTCTTGCCAGGCGGTAATTCCCCCAGTCCGCGTTGCCAGTATGAACTGATAGCGTGAATAGGGAGCATCGATCCGCCACAATTTCCAAGCCGAAATCCACTTCGATTTCAAAATTAAGTTCAAATATGGCCCAATGTGGAGATTCGGAGTTGCTGACCACTTCCTTGACAGATACTCGCGCCCAAACATTTATTAAACACATTTTTGATATGTGATGACACGAAAAGCCGAGCTAAAAAAGAACTATCAAATGGTGCTGGACTGATACCAGTATAGTGCGGAAGACAATACCGGATCGCATTAAAAGTTGCTTCTTGGCGAAGACCGGACACCGCGCTGATCTGATCGATTACGGAACGTCCAGGTTTTTCGAGGTAGGGTTGTCCATGGAGCTTCCTGAACTCACACCATTTCCTGCTTCAAAGCCTTTAAGTTGATTGGCATTTATGGAGTTGCCTACACCGCTTCCTTTCGCGATCCTTATGCCATAGGTGCCGTAAGATGACGTAATTCGTCTGATCTTATTCGAAGCTATATTGTTGTAGCTCTTGCCGGCCGATACCAGAATGTAAGCATTACCCGGCGTTGCTGTAGAGCACTCGTTTAGATCATTGCCCGTGATTGTGTTGCTAGGACCATTTACCTTGATTCCATAGCTTTTTGTGAGTAGGATGGTATTCTTTGAAATCAAGTTGTTTTCTCCGTCAATATTTACACCAGCGCCATTGTTATTCACACCACCCAATACGGTGTTGCCAGTAATATTTACATGCTTTCCGAGATTAGAAATATTAATGCCGTTCAGTTGATAGCCTTGTATTACGTTACTTACAATGTTGCAGTCTACCGCGTTAGCTACGGCAATACCGTGCCCGCCTACGGAGGCATTGAAGCCTGCGGCGCTCACTACGCAGCCGGATATCGTAACCCGTTTGGAGGCGTTGCCGGTAAGAAATGCACCCTCTACCAATATCCCATGGCCCTGGGTGTTTGAAATCACAACATCCCTTACTTTCACATCCCACGCACCGGCAACACGGACGCCCGCTCCGTAATGGGAGTCATTCGCATGAGACAATTGTCCGCCGGTGATAGAAATTTGCTTGGAAACGGTGCCACTATGCCCTGTAACTTCGCTGTTGATCCCGTAACAGTCATCGCGAACATCCCAGATGAGATTGTTAGAATAGGTTACATTCTCCGAATTACACCAGGTTGAAATGCCGTCTCGCATGGTGTCAGATACCTTATTGTTAGAGACTATGACATCCTTGACATTGAAAAACATCATTCCCGCACAGGGCATGTTTTTTACCCACACATTCTTAACTATTAATCGATTGCAACGGTGTGCATCATCCGACTGAATCCGGATGCCGTGTGATCCCGCGTCCTCTCCAAGTCCACGTTCTGCCCGATAACCGTTGACAGTTAAGTTGGTGATAGTAATATCGTTATTGCCGTTGGCGAAGTCCTGGTTTTTCAGTGCCGGGTAAATACCACTTCCTGTGCATCTGATCTCACTAGTTGGTCCTTCGCCCTGTAGATGAATCCCAGACGGAATGTTAATACTTGAATTGATGGCATAAATGCCTTTGGGAAAGTGTACGATACCGCCGCCACTTTGTGAAACCGCGGAGATCGCTTTTTGAATGGCGCCGAGATCGTTGGTCGTCCCATCGCCTTCGGCTCCAAAGGATTTTACATTCACGGTTTTCGACGTTTCCCGGAGTTGCGCCCTGAGCCGCTGATCCTTTCCTTCCGCAATTGCTGCATTGTTTTTTGAGGTGGCAGCCGTTGATCCCGCTGGTGTGTCCGTGTGTCGGGCGAATGACGTAAATACAACAAAAACAGAGCAAAATGAAATGAACTTCTTCATGGTTATTTTATCGTTGAGTCTCACTTGGGAAGACAAAAAAAAGATGCCAGCGCGGCATCTTTTCAGAAGCAAGATAATACAGATGGCCGATCCGTGAAATGCATGGGTCATCCGGCCCTGTACTTACCAACTTTGCGTCAATCCGTTAACTCGCCAAACGAAATAACCCCTCTAATCAGAATGGATCGCTGGATGGGATGATGTAAGGATGAAACAGCAGCTTTGCTTCCGCGATATCCCTGTACAATGTGTAGCTATATGGAGCTTGTCTGAGAAGCTTCGAAGTCTCTACATTTTGCACCAAAAAGTAATTATTGGCCCCATTCAAGTGATAATTGATGTAGGGATAATCATCGCTGGCACCGCCCGACCAAATGTACACGGTATTATAGGTGAAAATACCGCCCACCGGTACGTCGATTTGAACGGGTGTGAGGCTTGAATCAGGCGGAAGTGATCCATAATAGGTTGGAAATTCGTCGTTATTATTGGTACTGGCATTAAAATCCTTTCGTAACAAATAACCGGTCGTACCGGAAGGCTTTGGGGCGATACGCTTGATGGTAACCCGAACTGGTAACTGAATATAATATAATAAACTGCTCGAACTGATGATCCATGCAGCATATCTCGGCTCTTTGATCGAAACATTTGGACTCGTCGGCGTTGCGGTGGCATATACGACTGTGTCAAGTCTCGGCGGATTATAAGGATATTCATCTACCCTATAAAATTCCGCCTTTACAAATTCAAATTCGCAGTTCACTGCCCGGGAAGTTCCATCGGCCCGTTTGCAATTCGTCACGGGATCTGGAATGTGATGGTCCTGGCAGGAAAATGCCATAGCCGTAACGAAAACAGAAGAAAGTGCAAGCAATTTAAGCGTGGTATAGTTTTTCATAATTAATGTATGTGGTTGATTCTGCAACTTAATAAGTAACCGGAAATGTCGCAATACATATTTATGCCGATGTCTGAGGTCGCGTGGCGAATGCGGTGTCGTGGCCATCGGACCGCGTGACAGATTGAGCATAGACAGACCTTTGCCTGGCAGCGAGCTTCAAATGAGCGCCGCTCAATAAGTTACCTTAAGTGTTGATAGCCAAAAACAATATCTTGTGAACGTACAAGTAGTTTGATTAAAAAATAAAACTACATCTAACCTTCACTCTAAATTTTCTCCAATGGCTTTCAAACCCAGACCAGATCAGCAGTACTATCTTATTCCTAAACACAGTGAAAAAGAAAAGGAAATAATGGCGCTTGGCATTGACAACGGCGACCGTGGCACGCGATTGCGGCTGAAAAAATTCAATCCTGAATCGGCAAAACAGAAATTCAGGTTCGACAGGTCGCCCGGCTTTTGCTGGATCAAGCTGCCAGCCTATGATCTCTACATGGACGTGGCTTCCGAATCTCAGGCAGATGGTGCCGATGTTGTAGCATGGGCGTGGTTTCCAAGAGGCCAAAATCAAATGTTCGAGCTTGTGCCAGCCGGGGACGGCTATTACCGGATCATGGCCAGGCACAGCCGGAAATACATGGATGTTTACGGCGCGGATAAAACAGAAAACGGCGTCTTGGTGCAGCACCGGCTGATGGGATCGGATAACCAGCTATTCAAGCCTGTTCTGGTGGCGAACCAGCCCGTTGGCGCAAGTCCCGTCTCATTTAAGGAATCCAATGAGCTTTTGCGGACAGGTGTGCTGGGCGTGATAGGACTTGTCCCCGAGGTAGGCGCAGGATTAAAGTTCATCGTAGGTTACTTCTGGAAGGAAGAAAATAAACTGGCCGCCATTTGGGAACAGATGAAAAGCTATGTGGATAGCCGGATTGTTGAATTTATCATGGCCGACAAGCTCAAATCCATGGGCGAAGAACTGGTTGGGAAAATCAATTCCATCAAACAGATCCACGAATCAAAAAGTACTGACAAGGGCATCAGGTTGATGGGCGTCCTTGACCGTTTAATCGAAATGGAGCCGCGTTATGTTAACCAATCGCACGAAGTATTGCCTTATCTGGTCGGATTCGGAACGATCGTAATTACGCTGTGTCATACGATAGCAACAGAGTTCGAAACGCTTTACCACCGGAAGCCGACCGAGGACGAAAAAGAGGAAAACCTCAAAAAGTTGTTAGAAAAAATCAGCTACTATTCCACGAAAGTCGCGGAAAACAGGACCCGCATTATGGCACTCCGTATGGAGAAGATTCCGGAGGTGTCTCTATTTAGGGTAGGGAATGACAATGATTCGAGGGGTAAAATGCGGTGGGAAGACAATGATACTATTCAAAGGGAAATAGCGGACTTTGAAAACAGGGAGTGTCCGTTGCTCAACGATTCAGAAGGTCAGACAGCCGAACAGTTCTTTTCAGATGAAACCGGTGAGATTATCAGGACCGGCGACACTGCCCAACCCAATGCGCGTGATTGGTCAAGGGCCGATGATTATTACGATGGCTGGCAACTGTACTGGGACCGTTACTGGTCCAAAGAGCACCCCTACGTTTTCACCGACCATAAAGAGCGCGCGGACTTCGCTTTGAAACAACGCAGGAAACAGGTCGAAGTCCAGTATAGTGCCGAGCTTGATGAGTTCCTTTCGGCAGCCAGGTTCTGGAAATATTTTGATTCTTCCGTACCCCGTTATCAGGAAGTTAAAATATCGAAATCTGTCGGCAAGTTTGGCGGGATGGATGCCAATACATCATTCGAAGGTATTGAGGCCAAACCAATCACCTCAGTTAAATTCTTCTCAAACGACGGGAAAATTTGTGGAATAGAGGTCTTTTATGACCGGGCCTCCGATGGGTTGAAGGGTGGTAGAGGAAATGCCGAAACAACCTTGGAATTAGGTACAGGCGAGTACATCAGCTCTGTCTATGGATTTGCATGGAATAAAATTTCGGGGCTGTATTTTTCAACCAATAAAGGCAATGTAAAAGGTACCGGAAGGCTTGATACCTGGTACGCCGGCTATAAAGACGATAGCCATTTTTTTACGGCGGATTTACCGGACACACTGAACGCAAAGTTGGTGCGGGTTTCGGGTGCCCACAATGGAGATGTGCTGCAACAACTTACTTTTCATTGGGAATATATGTATTAACGCAGTTCCGGCTTTTATTACTTACATAAGCACCAATGTTCCCATTGGTGCCTATGTAATGGACGCTGAGAAATCGCATCATCCTTTTAACTTAATCGGAAGCTCATACACCCGTTTCCCGGTTGCGGCGTAAACCGCATTGCAAAGTGCCGGAGCGAAGGGCGGAACGGGTGGTTCACCGACGCCTGTCGGCTTGTCTTCGCTGTCGATGATGTGCACATGAATCTCTTTGGGCGAGTCGGGCATGCGGATGATTTCGTAACCATCAAAGTTGTTCTGCTCTACGCGGCCGTTCTTGAATGTGATCGCGCTTTTTAGTGCAAAACTTGCTGCAAACTGTGCACCACCTTCAAACTGGGATTTGACCCGGTCGATGTTGACTGCCGTGCCGCAATCAACCGCGTAGTGAACGTGGGGAATGGAAATCTGGCCGGATGCGTCTACGGTCACTTGTACAACGCATGCGACATAAGTCAGGAAGCTCTTATGCGCGGCAAAACCAAGTCCCGAGCCTTTGGGAAGCTTTTTACCCCATCCTGATTCTTTGGCGACGCGCTCGATGACTGCTTTCATACGCCGCGTCTCCCACGGATAGTTGGCAATGTCTTCGCCATAATTAGGGTAAGTGCCTTTTACAATTTCGTCGTTGAAGGTGATATTCCGGTCCGCGCCAAGTAAATCGAGCGCGTGCGCAACCGGGTCCATACCCCTGGCTTCGGCAACCTCGTCGAGCATGGTAGCGATCGCGAAAACCTGCGGGATATTCCTGACCGATCTTAGCCAGCCCACACGGAGCTGCGTTTTGGCATCGTGGGTTTCAATCCGGATAGCCGGCACATTATAGGGAAAATCAACCGCGCCGAGCATCATTTCACCATCGTCGGGTTGCATGACGGAGATGTCAGAAGTGGCCGAAATAGATGGATAGGCAATATGGTGGTTCCAGCCCGAGAGCTTGTTGTCCTTGTCGATGGTGGCTACCACATGCTGCACGCTCAATGCGTGGAAGTAGTCGTGATGAATATCGTCCTCCCTGGTCCATTGTACTTTAATAGGCAGGCCGGTCTGCTTGGCCAGCATCGCAGCTTCTACAATGAAGTCAGGTTTGGATTTACGGCCAAACCCTCCGCCAAGCAAGGTCACATTGACTTTTACCTTCTCGATGGGAAATCCCAGTACTTCGGCCACCACATCACGGGCGCCCTGCGGATTCTGGGTGCAGGCCCAGATTTCACAAAAACCGTCCTTGACCACCGCCAATGCGCAAGGTGGTTCCATCGTTGCATGTGCCAGGTGAGGGGCGATGTAAGTCCGTGCTATGGTTTTCTTCGCGTCGGCTCTGGCAGATTTGAAATCGCCGCGGTTGCGACGCGGGGTGCCTTCGCCACCCGACACCTTTTCGACCAGTTCCTTAATTTGCTGATTGGAATCGTAAGACGCATTCGGGCCAAGGTCCCAGTTTACTTCCAGCAAATCCCGGCCTTTGATCGCAGCCCACGTATTCTCGGCGATCACTGCCACTCCGGCCAAAGGTTTGTTCAGTGTCGCAGGCAGGCCTGCGCCTTTGATGGAAACCACCTGGAGTACGCCGGGAATAGCGCGTGTTTTTTCATCGGTAAAAGACTTGACTGATCCTCCCACGACCGGGCAGCGCTTAATGACGGCTACCTTCATACCCTCGACTGCGGCATCGATGCCGAAAACCGCTTGGCCGCTGGTGATTGCCGGCAAGTCGATGATGGGAGTGGCTTTGCCAATCATACTGAACTGCTCGCGGCTTTTGAGCTTAATATCCTTTGCAGCCGGTACGGGCAGTTCGGCTGCCTCGCCCGCCAGTTCTCCGAAGCCTATCTTCCGGCCGGATGTTTTATGAATGACCTGGCTGCTTTCCGTGTCGCATTCGGACACGGGCACGTCCCATCGCTTCGCAGCTACCTGTATCAGCAACTGTTTGGCGACAGCACCAGCCTCGCGCATAGGTTTATAAAACATCCGGATAGAGAATGAACCGTCCGTGTTCTGGTTGCCGTACTTTTTCTCATCTCCTTCGGCTTGCACGATTTGCACCTTGCCCCAGTCGGCCCCCAGCTCGTCGGCCACTACAAGGGGTAGTGATGTTCGGATACCCTGGCCCATTTCAGACCGGTGGGCAATAATGATGACCTCGCCGGAGTCAGATATTTTCAGATATACGTTCGGGGCGAATGAGCCCTTCTTGTTGCCTTTGCTATCACAGTTAAAAAGGCTGACACCCAGCACAAAGCCTCCGGTGAGCACGCCGCCCGCCTTTAAGAAGTCCCTTCTGGTGGCCTTGAAAACTTCCGAAGCTACCCGCTGCTGTTTCTTTTTTGGGAAAGCCAAATATTTCATAGGATTGCTTATTAAGAAGTTAGGACTTTGAATCGGAAGAGGCGGTCAGTATCGCTGCCTTGATACGGTTGTAGGTACCGCAGCGGCACAGATTCCCTGCCATCGTCTGCTCGATTTCATCTTCGGAAGGTTTGGGATTAGATTTTAGCAGCGCGGCTGCATTCATAATTTGCCCTGTCTGGCAATAGCCGCATTGCGGCACAAGGTGCTTTTGCCAGGCGAGCTGCAAAGGATGGTCGCCGTGTTCGGAGAGGCCTTCAATGGTGGTGATTTTATTCTCACCAACTGCTGAAACCGGGACACTGCACGAGCGGACGGCCGTGTCATTCAGGTGAACAGTGCACGCGCCGCACTGGGCAACGCCGCAGCCGAATTTGGTGCCTTTTAATCCGATCAGGTCCCGCAGCACCCAAAGTAGCGGCATGTCTTCCAGCGCCTCTACCGTGTGTTGTTTTCCATTAACAGAAATTGAATAGTTCGCCATATGATAAACTATTAGAGGTTACAAAAGATGGGTTGGTCCTATCTCAACATAGGCAAAGGCAAACCATCTGATATTGGCTGTAATATAATTATTTATTAAATAAGTTTAATTTTTCAATGTAAATGGCGAATATCACCAGGTTGCCGGGAACGCAACCTGGTGACAAAGATACCCGTAGCCGGAACGAACCGGATAAAGACAATCAAACCAAACATTAAGAAATTCAAACCCGTTTTTGGATAAATGATGCAGCTGACCTCATTCAGCCTAAGATGCGCTCCCCGCTGAATTAAGCTCGGATGTGCCTCATTTCGCATCCGGATATTTTCCCAGGATTTGCATTGCCTCTTTCGCAAATTGCCTGCTGAGACTGCCAGCATCGTTCACAGGGTTCTCCATGGATCCGCGCCAGAGCAGCTCGTTGTTTTTGGCGTCTATGACATCGATAATCAGCGTGCCGTCGGTGTAGTGTTCCTGATGATAGCCGGTGTTCCAGGGATTATAATAGCCCGCGTAAGCTATCGGTATCAACTGGCCATGAAAGTAGTAGGCGCGTGGGCCGAAGCCATAGCCGTAATAGGGATAGACGGGCGGATTGGGAACATTCTCGGTTTTTTGGGTGGTGAAAATGTGGTACATCAGAAGCAGGTCGGGATGCTGGTCATCTTCGATGATGCCTTTTTTGGCAAACTCGTTTTTCACTGCCGAATGGATGTTTTCTTCGGTGATCGTATTGGATAGCTGGGGAAGTTGCGAAGTTTTCTCTTCGGGTTTTACCCAGGTGTATTTTTTATAGTTGGCGAGATGGGCCGAATCGACCTGATCTACTTTCACCGAGGCGCAGCCTGCCAGGGCAAACAGCGTGGTGACTAGCAATGCATGGATGCTGGTTTTCATGACAGTGTTGGTTTAAAGTTTGAAATGGAAATGCTTTGCGCGGTCAGATGTTTTTTTTGATATAAGCTTTCAGCTTTGCGGTTTGGTGTTTCAAATCTTCTTTGGCTTTTTGGACATCTGCCCCTGCTCCGTGCTCTGCTGTTTGTAGAAGTGCCCGCGTTTCGGTGATGAGCTTTTTGCCTTCTTGTTTTACAGACGCTTCGCTGTCGGCCGTTTTTCTTTCCAGGCCGTCGAGCGTTACCCGCAGGTGGTCATTGGATTTGACTTCAAACTCGGGAAGGCTTTCCCATTTTTCGATCGCGTAGTGCGTCACCATCATTTCGGCCGGCCAAAAGCCTTTTTTGAGCTCGGCAGACGTTAGTTTTCCTTCCCCGGCAAGCTTTTGCAGTTGTTCAAGGTGTTTGACAGATTTGGAGAATTCGATTTTCAGCTCTCCTTTGTCCAGGGCTCCTTCGCTTCGGATAGCGGTAATGCCTTCGCCGATTTCGGTGGCCGCATGTTTGTAATCTTTGCCATCCAGGTATCTTACAGCCTCGTCAAAATGCCTCTCTGATGCTGCCAACACGGGCTCAGCGATTTCCTCGCTCTTGTAAGTGGTATCGTAGGCCACTTTGTCGTCTTTTAGCGAGTCGGCCTCGTATTTGGATTCGGCTTTTTTTCTGCTTTCGCACCCTGTTTGCAGAATACCGATGCCCAAAGCTGCCATCGCTGCGGAAAAAATGAATTTCGTTTTCATGATTTCAAATTTTGGTTGAATAGATCTTGCGTTGCTTCGGTGGGAACCGAACTGAAACGAATGTAGAAGGTGCGGCTGCAACCGGCAATGCAGGATCGGCCGAAAGCCTGAAAGTGTCGTTGAAATCACCTTATGAATCGTTAAGCTCAACGCCCGGATGTGCATCAAGCAGATTCGGGCTGCCAGGGTGAAATGCAGCAGGAAAATCAAGAAAACGATGCTACCTTCACGGGAATGAAGCGGTGGGTAATCAATTGGTGGCTGATCCTTATAGGGATTGTTGGTTGGGTGAGAAGTGGTGCTGCCCAGCCTGACGCGGCGCGGCCGGCGGACTATCAATTTGTTCGTTACAACACCGAAAAAGGGCTTTCTCATAATCAGGTCAATTGTTTTTTGAAAGACAGCCGTGGATTCGTATGGATCGGTACGGCCAACGGGCTCAACCGCTTCGACGGCTATTCTTTCAGGGTGTTCAACCGTGAGCCGGCCGATTCCGCCAGCATTTCAGACCATCAGGTGAATGCGCTGTTTGAAGATCCGGAAGGTTATATCTGGATAAGCACCCTGCTCGGCTTCAATATTTACGACCCGGTTACCGAAACGATCGATCGCAATGCGAACCGCGCTGCAAAGCGTTTCGGGTTGCCGGACGCCGGTTTCAACCGCATTATCAAGACCCGTTCGGGCGATTACTGGATTAGTCACAACAAATTGGGCTTGCTGAAATATTGTACAGCTTCGAAGCAGCTCATCAAGGTAAGGTTCGAACCTACGCAGGATGTGCCGGGGACGCGTGCGATTTCGGATTTCGATGAGGACGCTCAGGGGAACCTCTGGGTGGTATGCGACGACGGTTTGCTCGCCCGGGTGAATGCCCGAACGCAGGTGGTCGACATCCGAAGCGCATTGTTGCAGCGCCGTAACCTGGGCAAGCTCTCCAATCACAAGGTATTTGTAGATGAACAGGGCGAGCCCTGGGTGTACATCGTCAAAGCGGCTGTCGGGGCATTCAATTTCGATTTTAAAAAGAATACGCTCCGCATTGCCGGAACCGGCGGGCCCGATTTCAGGCTCAGTAACAATGCCGTAAGCGCGATGATTTCCGGGCCCGACGGACGTATCTGGATCGGCACCGACCACGGCGGTATCAATATTTTGGACAAACGGAGCGGCAGGGTCTCCACGCTGCGCTCCAATCCCGGAGATCCCCGGACAATCAGCCAGAACAGCATTCAGGCATTGTACAAGGACGCTACGGGAATGATCTGGGCGGGTACGTTCAAACAGGGCTTTTGTAATTACCACCAGCAGATCTTCCGTTTTTCGCTTGTACGCCATCTGCCCGGCGATGCGGGCAGCCTGCCATTCGACGACGTGAATGTGTTTGCAGAAGACCGCAAGGGGAATCTGTGGGTCGGCACCAATGGAGGCGGGCTGATTTATTATGACCGCGGCAACAACAGCTTCCGGCAGTACCGGAACAAGCCGGGAGATGCCGGTAGCCTTAGTAATGATGTGATCGTGAGCCTGTTCCTCGACCGGCAGGATGTGCTATGGATCGGGACCTACTTTGGGGGACTCAACAGTTTCGACGGCCAAAAATTTACCCGCTACCTGCACGATCCGGCCGATTCGACCAGCCTGATCGACGACCGCGTTTGGGAGCTATTCGAAGATTCACAGCGGCGGTTGTGGGTAGGTACCATGGCCGATGGGCTTGATTTGTTCGACCGGTCCTCGAAGGTATTCAGGCATTACCGCAACCTGGCGCCGAATTCGGTTAGTTCAGATTACATTTCGGCCATGCTGGAAGACAAGCAGGGCAATCTCTGGATCGGAACCGCGAATGGGATCGACGTGCTGATGCGTCAGACGGGCCGTTTTGTACACTATAAACATACCGACGGCGATGCGAACAGCCTCAGCAGCGACGCGGTGACCTCGCTGGCGCAGGATAATGCCAGTACGATCTGGGTTGGAACCTCCGAAGGCCTCAACCGGTTCGATGCCGCGCGAAATGCATTTGTAACTTATGATACCCGTCACGGACTGCCCGACAATTCCATATTAACCGTTGTGATTGACGCGCGTCAGCAATTATGGCTTGGTACCCCAAAAGGCGTCGTGAATTTCCGGGTAGGCAAACAGGTACGCACCTATAATGAGGTCGATGGTTTGCAGGGCCGGGGCTTCAACGAGAATGCGGCACTCCGGTTGCGTTCGGGCGAGTTGGTTTTCGGCGGGGCCAACGGCTTTTCGATTTTTGATCCCGCACGCGTGACGGATGAGCGCGCCGCTGCGAAAGTGATGCTGACCGATTTTCAGATTTTCAATAAAAGCATTCTTCCCGGAATGCTCGCGGACGGCAGTCAGATTCTTGAAAAATCCATTTCAACAACGGAACGCATCGTGCTGGAACACAGCCAGAATGTATTCACCATTGAATTCGCAGCGCTGAATTTCCTTCACTCCGAGAAAAATCATTATCTCTATACTTTACAGGGCTTTAACGACCAGTGGTTTGAGGCTGATAACACCCGCCGGGTCACCTACACCAACCTTGATCCGGGCAGTTATGTATTCAAGGTTAAAACCAAAGAAGGCGGCGCTGTGACTGAACGCCGGTTGGAAATCAGGGTATTGCCGCCGTTCTGGCGGACTCCCTGGGCCTATTTATTGTATTTCTTGCTGATAGCGGGCGCATTGATGATCGCCCGCTGGATCCTGATCGAGCGGGAGCGGATGAATTTCAAGCTCGAACAGGAGCGGCGGTATGCCCAGCAAATGCATGAGCTGGATTTGATGAAGATCAAGTTCTTTACCAATGTGAGCCACGAGTTCCGGACGCCGCTGACACTCATGCTCACGCCGCTCGAAAACCTGTTGCGCGGTATCCGCTCCGACCATACCGTGCACCGGCAGCTCTCGCTCATACACCGCAATGCTCAGCGGTTGCTCAATCTGGCAACGCAGATGCTCGATTTTAAAAAGCTCGAAGTCGAAGAAACCCGTTTCATGCCCGAGCGCGGAGATATCGTGCAGTTTATAAGGCAAATCACGCAGACGTTCTCTGACCTTTCAGAGCACAAGCATATCCGGTACCGGTTCGAAAGTGACCTCGAATCGCGCTATGCCGATTTTGACCAGGACAAACTTTCGAAAGTGATGTATAACCTGCTGTCGAATGCATTCAAATTCACGCCCGAAAACGGTCAGGTGACCGTGCGGCTGCGGACGGTGGAGCAGGAGGGAAGGGAGGCTCTGGAAATCAGCGTCGAAGACTCCGGCATCGGCATCCCGCCCGACGCGCAGCAGAAGGTTTTCGACCGTTTTTACCAGCACCCGATGCCCGGCCATATCATGAACCAGGGCAGCGGTATCGGCCTTTCTATCGCCGGGGAATTTGTGAAAATGCATGACGGCATCATTGCCCTGGAAAGTGAAGTAGGCAAGGGCAGCACGTTCACCATCACATTGCCCCTGCGCGAAAGCCTTGCGCGGGAGTCGCCTGCGCACGTAATGGAGGCAGCCCAAGTGGGCACGGTGAGCATCGAAATTGATCTTACCGAGGAAAAAACAGGTAAAGAAAAGCCTCTGATCCTGCTCGTGGAAGACAACGACGAGTTCCGGGAGTATCTCAAAGAAGTGTTTCAGAAAAAGTACCGGGTCCTCCAAGCCGCTAATGGCCGGACGGGCCTGGATATGACTCTCGAACATATCCCGGACCTGATCGTGAGTGATGTGATGATGCCTGAAATGGATGGGATCGAGCTTTGCCGGACCATTAAAACCGACCGGCGTGTGTCCCACATTCCGGTGGTGTTGCTCACTGCACGCGCAGAGGACGAACAGCAATTGCAGGGATACCAAACCGGCGCTGATGCCTACGTGACCAAGCCATTCAGGCTGGATATTTTGCTGGTCAGGATCTCGAACCTGATCATGCAGCGCGAGCAGTTGCAGAAGCAGTTCCAGCAGCACGTGCAGATTCGCCCAAATGAAGTGGCCGTGCGGTCGATGGACGAGCAGTTTGTAAACAGCGCGGTGAAAGTAGTGGAGGACAACTTGGCCAATGCCGAATACACCGTGGAGCAACTGAGCGAGGCGATGTCGATGAGCCGCGTTTATTTGTATAAAAAAATACTTTCACTCACGGGTAAAACACCTGTCGAGTTCATCCGCATTATCCGCATCCGCAGGGCAGCCGGCCTGCTGGAAAAAAGTCAGCTGACGGTCTCCGAGATCGCCTATCAGGTTGGTTTCAACAATCCCAAGTACTTCGCTAAGCTCTTCAAAGAAGAATATCAGATGCTGCCTACCGAGTACCGCAAAAAGCAAGGTGCAGAGACGTAGCCCATGTTCCGGAGCAGCCGGAAAACTCCAATTTGCAGAACAGTTATTCCGCGTGGCTTCTGGTGGTGGATATTGGAATAGTGCAAAACACTACTCCGATACTCTTATTGCCGTTCGCTAACACTTGCTCATTACTTGCTCACCTATTCGTACCGTTTGTCATGATCAAACTGGAATAAAAGGTGAAAAAATAGCCCGATTTTTTGCGCTGGTTTACAAATGATGCCCTATTTGTAAACATTTGGATCCCCTGCCGCATGGTTTTAAGAGACACATTTGTCCAACTATTCATCCGATTTATCCCATTGTCCGGTGCGCAACCCCGGGATGTCGGAAATGTCTAAATCGGGATGAAGCGATAGTCACTTTTAAAACAAAACAACATGCAACAAAATTTGTACGAAACATGGCGGGCAAAGCGGCGTTTACGCTTTCTGGCCGGGTTGCTGCGACCTCTCCTTCTGTCACTCGGGATCATTGGTACGGCCGTCGGCGCATTTGCGCAGTCGGATGCTAAAAGAGTCATTACGGGGACGGTCGTTGGCCTGGAACGAGGTGATGGGATCCCCGGTGTGAGTGTGGTGGTGAAGGGCACGTCCAACGGCACGACCACCAATACCAGCGGGGCGTTTTCGATTGAGGCGGGATCGGGTGGTACGCTCGTGTTTTCCTTCATCGGGTATGAGACGCAGGAGGTGGCGATCGGAAACAAAACTAAAATCGACATTAAACTGAAAGAAAGCATTTCCTCCCTGGACGAAGTGGTGGTAGTAGGGTACGGGGAAATGAAAAAGACCGACGTTTCCAGCTCACAGGTGACGGTTTCGGGCAAGGATTTGAGCAAAACCATCAATACCTCGCTCGAACAGGGTTTACAGGGGCGCGCGGCAAACGTGTTGGTGCAGCAGAACTCGGGCCAGCCCGGGGCGGCACCGTCGGTACTCATCCGCGGGTTGAGCTCGCTGACCGGTACCACGCAGCCATTGTACGTGATCGACGGGGTGCAGATCAAACCGGATAATATGAAAGACGATCCCAATAACCGTCCGACAGGCTTTTCGAACATTCTTTCGAGCATTAACCCCGACGATATCGAGACGATCAACGTTTTGCAGGGACCTTCCGCAACCGCCATTTACGGTGCCGTGGGCGCTAATGGGGTGGTGATGATCACCACCAAGCGTGGTAAGGCAGGAGAGGCGAAGATTACTTTCAATTCACTTGTGACCGTGCAGGCGGAGCCTAAGCATATCAATGTCATGAACCTGCGCGAATATGCACAGTTCAGAAACGAGGCTGCGGCGGTGGGCAGCACGGCCAGCGAGCCGCAATTCGCAGACCCGTCGGTGCTCGGCAATGGTACCGACTGGCAGAGCGCGCTTTTCCGGCCTACGACCCTTCAAAAATACTCGTTGGGACTCAGCGGCGGTACCGAAAAATCGACCTATTATCTGTCGGGGGAATATTTCAATCAGAAAGGAATCGTGGAAGGTTCGGGCTTCAAACGTTACAACAGCCGCCTGAACCTTGAAAACCAGACCCGCAGCTGGCTGAAAATCGGCGCAAATATGAGCGTGGGTATCACCGAGGAAAAAGTGAATACCAACAACGGCGGCATTATCCAGCTGGCTCTGGACCAGAACCCAAGCGTGCCCGTTACCAATCCCGACGGCAGTTGGGGAGGACCTACTTCCACGCAATTCCAGTTTTCGAACCCGGTGATGATCTCGAAGATCTATAACGATTACAACCGCCGTACGTCGATCCTGGGAAGCCTCTTTGCCGATGTGAAGCTGGCCAAAAACCTTACCTGGCACACCGAAGCGAATGGTAGCGCCGAATTTTTGAAATACTATTCATTCCACCCCTCGTATACCATTGGCGGTTATGTGGTGTCGCAGGATGCGGCCACCTCGACCCGCTCGGTGAATACCAATACCTGGTGGAGCTTGCATAGCCGGTTAACCTATGATTTGAAACTCGGCCGCCATGGTATTAACCTCATGGCAGGGCACGAGGCGCAGGAGTTTGCTTACGAGTCGCTTTCGGGTACGCGTAAGAAGTTTATTACCAATACTATCGAAGAGCTTTCCGGCGGGGATGCTTCGGTGATTTCCAATGTGAGTAACAACAGCGGCAAGGGTGGCGGCTCACGCGAATCGTATTTTGCCCGTGTAAATTACAGCTTCAACGAACGCTATTTCTTGCAGGGAACTTACCGGATGGACGGTTCCTCCTCATTCCGTGAAGGCCGTCGCTGGGGTAATTTCCCGGCGGTGTCGGTAGCGTGGCGCGTGTCGGAGGAACCCTTCCTGAAAAATGTGAAGGAGATCAACGATCTGAAATTACGTTTTGAGGTAGGTCGCTCGGGTAACCAGGGCAGCGGCGGCAATGCGATCTATTCGACCTTGCAAACCGTGCCTACCGGCTGGGGAACGGGCTTTCTGGCGTCCAACTTCGCCAACCAGTTTCTGACCTGGGAAAAGGACGATGTGATCAACGGCGGGCTCGACCTGCACATGTTCGGCAACCGCGTGGAGCTGATCGTGGATGCGTACATCAAGAACATTACCAGCCTTATTACGGTCAATTCCTATCCATTCACCTACGGCGGGGACATCGCTTATTCGCCGGGCTACCTGAGCTGGCCGGCAGTGAATGCAGGTTCGATGAAAAACCGCGGTATCGGCTTCACTTTGAATACGGTGAATATCGACAAGGGCGGTTTTTACTGGAAAACGGGGATTAACCTCTCCTTCGACCGCAACAAGGTAACCTCGCTCCTGAACCCGATTACGCCGATCTGGAATGCCACATCGGTAGGTTTCAAAACGGAGGTCGGTCAGCCTGCCAGCATGATTACCGGCTACATCGCCGACGGTCTTTTCCAGGATGCCAACGATATCAAGAACCACGCCATACAGACTTCGAATGGTCAGTTGACGATCAACCCGGCAACGGGCAGCTGGGTAGGGGATACCAAGTTCCGCGACCTGAACGGCGATGGCGTGATCGACGCCGAAGACCGCACCGTGATCGGTAACCCGTGGCCGAAATTCACCCTCGGTTTCAACAACAATATGACCTACAAGAATTTCGAACTGAATGCATTCCTGACCGGAAGTTTTAAAAACGACATTCTCAACTATCCGCGCTACCGGGCCGAAATACCGGGCAACGGCGGGGTGTTCGGCAACCAGTGGAAATCGGTGGCGAACTACGCCAAGCCAAGCAGCTACAATGCAGCCGATGCGGAAACCGTGACGCTCACTAATCCGGGTTACACCATTCCGCGTATTGCGCCGGGTGACCCTAATGCCAACAATCGTATGAATACCAACTTCATCGAGGACGGCACCTATGTGCGCCTGAAAAACATCACGATCAGCTACAATTTCCCGAAATCGATGCTGAAAGACTTCTTCATCAGAGGGCTGCGGGCGTCTGTGGGAGCACAGAACCTCTTCACGATCACCAAGTACAAAGGTTACGATCCGGAGATTGGGATGGTGAACTATGGCGGTACGGTGATGGCCGGCATCGATACGGGCCGTTACCCATCCGTGCGCATGTATTCATTCGGTTTGCTGGCTGATTTCTAAGCCGGCCAGTCCAACATCTATTTCAAAAAGATATTCATATGCAATTCAAATTCAGATTCATAGCGGCTATCGCGGCAATGATGCTCTTGCAGGGATGCGGCGAGGAGTTCCTCAACCACCCGCCGCTGGACGCGATGACGTCGGGTAACTTTTACAAAACCGACGACGAGATACTGGCCGGAACAGCGCCGCTCTACAATATCGTATGGTTCGACTTCAACGATAAGGCCAATATGGCGTTCCAGGAAGCGCGCGCCGGTAACCTCAATTCCAACGACCGCACGGCCTATATTAAGCACGCCATTCCGTCGACTGACGTGAACACACTGCTGCCGGGTTACAAGTCGTTTTACAAGATTATCGCACAAAGCAACAATGCCTACAAGGCCATTAAGGAGGCCCAGGGCAGCACCGCTTCGGCAGCTGTAAAAGCGCAGGGCCTGGGCGAATGCCGCTTCATGCGCGCTACGGCCTATTATTACCTGGTGACCTCCTGGGGAGCCGTGCCTATTGTGTACGACAATGTGGCGCAGCTCAACACGCCGCCCGTCCGCAACCGGATCGAGGATGTCTGGAAGCTCGTCATCAGTGACTACCGCTTTGCTGCCGAAAATTTGCCGGTAACGACGGTACAGGGCCGGCTCACCAAGTATTCGGCCGAAGGAATGCTTGCGCGCATGTACCTGATGCGCTCGGGCCTGAACCAGAAAGGCACCCGTAACCAGTCGGACCTGGACAGTGCGAAATACTATGCGGAAAGCGTGATCACCCAAAGCGGCCTCACGCTCGCTCCCACGTATGCGGAGCTGTTTGAGAGCGCCAACCACAATGCTTCGAAAAACAATCCGGAAAGCCTTTTCTCGCTGCAATGGATGCCGGTAAGCAGCCCGTGGGGCGTGAACAACTCGTTCCAGGCATATTTTGCCTACGATGCCAATATTACCGGTCAGGGCGACGGCTGGGGTGCGGCACAGGGGCTCTCTGCCGACCTGGTGAAATATTTTACCGAAAATCCGGCCGATTCATTGCGAAGGAAGGCGATCGCGATGTTCGATACCGACGTTTATCCTAACATTCAAAAGGCGACAGGTGGGTTGAAATACAATCGTCCGGGAGCATTGTCGGCCATTAAAAAGTACATTATCGGCTCACCGGCGGATAATGGTGGCCTCGGCGGCTTCATGGCGGCGTATATCAGCTCCTACATGCTGCGTCTTGCGGAGGTGTACCTGATCTACGCGGATGCGGTATTGGGAAACAACGCAACCACGGCCGATACCAAAGCATTGCAGTACTTCAATGCCGTGCGTAAAAGGGCGGGTATGCCTGCGAAAACTTCGCTGACTTTTGAGGATATTTTCCGGGAAAGAAGGGTGGAAACTGTGTTTGAGGGTAATTCGTGGAACGAAATCGTGCGCTGGTATTACTTCAATCCAGCCAAAGCGACCGCTTACACGGCTGCGCAGCATAAGGAAAATTACACGATGACCTATACGGCGGGCTCTATCAATCCCAAAAAATATAATGTGACCTATTCTCCGGCCGAGTATTATCCGCTGACCGACGCTACCCTGTACCTGCCGTTCCCTGAAAGTGAGATCGTGAACGCACCTTCGTTGAAAAACGAACCGGTCGCTTTTGATTTCAGCAAACTAGTCGATTAACCCAAATCTGTGATCACAATGAATTTTAAAAATATATGCAAAACAGGGCTGGGACTGCTCCTGGCGGCAGGTATGCTGCTGTCGTTCCAGAGCTGCAACGACGATGATATCGACGGCGCGCCGGCCATCAGCAATGTGCGGCTGCTCGACCCAACGAAAGCCGACAGCTCGCTGACTGCCGCCGAACCAGGTAGCCTGATCGTGATCCAGGGACAGAACCTGGGCAGCGTGCTGAAAGTGTATTTCAACGATTTCGAGGCGAACTTCAACTCGGCATTGGGTAGCAATTCGAATATTGTCATCACCATTCCCGCCAATGCGCCCACCAAAGCGGTGGACGCGGCTGTGCCCAACAAGATTAAAGTCGTTACCAAGGGCGGCGAGGCTACTTACGATTTCGTGCTGACAGCTCCGGTACCCGTCATTTCAGGCTTATATTCCGAGTTTGTAAAGGCCAATGGGACGGTGGTGATCAATGGGGACTATTTCTATAACATCAAATCGGTGAAGCTGGGTAGCACCAGTTTGCAGATCGTGAGCTCGACCGTGAAGCAGATTACCGCTAAAATGCCTGCCACCGCTGTTACGGACATTATCACTGTGGAGGGAGAGTTTGGTACTGCCAAAACGGCCTTCAAAATGAATGACCTGGTTACGGGAAACATGGTTAATTTCGATGTGCCTGCCACCACCTGGGACGCGGCAGTATGCTGGGGCGGTGCGCCCATCGTCGCCGCTACCGACGCGCAAGCCATTTCGGGCAAGTTTTCGAGGATTAAGCAAACCAAACTGCCCGCTGCCGGTTATAACGACGGCTGGGTGTTCTCGACCTGCTATTTCGACTTCAAACTAGCGGCCGGAGATGCTTCGACACGCCAATTCAAATTCGAACATAACATTGCAGAGCCTTGGAAAGCAGGGCGGTACGAGATTACCATTGGCGCCGGCGGCACCGAGTACGTCTATTCGTTCCAGCCCTGGAACTCCACCGAGTATGCTTCGGCAGGCTATCTGACCAACGGATGGAAGACCGCCGTTATCGAGCTCTCCGAGTTTAAAAGTGCTTCGGGCTCCACCATTGCCGACGTCTCCAAAATCACCGACCTGAAAGTCTCGTTCGGTTCGCCCGACGTGGCTATTGCTTCCTTCAACGGCAGCGTGGACAATTTCCGGATCGTGAAAAAATAGGTACGATCCCGAAAAATGCATTATCCGCCATCGGTTGGGCGCTCGCAATATCATTGCCGGGTTGCCCTCCGGTGGCCGGACAAATACAGGTATCACATTTGAAAAGCACTCCATGTACTACTTAAAGCATCCAACCCACCAGATACCTTACAGTTTACAGCCTAATGCTTATAGCTTAAAGCGTATAGCTTACAGCTTACAGCTTATAGCTTACAATCTCTTACTAACGCTACTAGCCAGTTTCCAAGCCAGCGCCCAGCATAGCAAGCTGGTCAACGAGCCGGTCGATGTCAGCGGTGATTTTCGCGATTTTTCCAACACTATTTTTTTTGCCGACAGCCTCGCCGCATTCGACCCGGCCACCGGCGCAGGGAAAATCAAGTGGAAGCGGAATGAGCCGTTTTCAGCCCATAACTTCGATAACTCGATGCTGAGCTACAAGCGCTCGTTCAGCAACGAGTTCCCCGCCATTGAATACGCCCAGGACCCTGTTTTGCCATTTTCCATCGAATTTACTTCTCCGCGTACAGTACGCATCCGAGCGAATACGGGCGCACAGGGGCCTGCGTCGGGCGCGTCGCTCATGCTTGCCGGCGAGCCCGGGAAGGATGCTTCGTGGCGATACAGCCGTGTCAGCGGGGGGCATCAGTATACCGGTGCCTATGGGTCGGTCACCATTTATGAAAACCCCTGGAAGATCCTGATCCGTGACGCGAGCGGTAAAGTACTAACCCAAACCCGCAGCCAGGCCGACGGCAAGGCTTCCTACACGCCTACATTACCCTTTTCGTTCGTTCGCCGGGCATCCGACTATTCGCGCAGCGTAGCGGCGGTGTTTTCCATTTCGCCCGATGAGAAGATTTTCGGCTGCGGTGAGTCATTTACCCGCCTGGACAAAAACGGGCAGAAACTGGTGCTCTGGACCCATGATCCGAACGGCGTCGAAACCCAGACCATGTACAAACCCATTCCGTTTTACATGAGCTCGCGCGGTTACGGTATGTTCATGCATACTACATCGCCCATTACCTGCGATTTCGGGGCTACTTACGGGGAGTCGAATGCGATGCAGATCGGCGATGAAAACCTGGACCTGTTCGTATTCCTTGGGCAACCCAAAGACATTCTGGACGCCTACACCAACCTTACCGGCAAGGCTTCCATGCCGCCATTGTGGTCGTTCGGGCTGTGGATGAGCCGCATTACCTATTTCTCCGAAGAGGATGGCCGGAATGTAGCCGCCAAACTCCGCCAGAACCGCATTCCGTCCGACGTGATCCATTTCGATACAGGCTGGTTCGAAACCGACTGGCGTTGCGATTACCGCTTCGCACCAAGCCGTTTCAAGGACCCTGAAGGCATGATAGCCGACCTGAAAAAGCAGGGGTTCCGCACCTCGCTCTGGCAGCTGCCTTATTTTGTGCCAAAAAATGAGTTGTATCCAGAAATTGTGGCAAATGGTATGGCGGTAAAAAATGCCAGCGGCTCCCTTCCTTATGAGGACGCCGTGCTCGACTTTTCGAACCCGAATACGGTTAAATGGTATGAGCATAAAATCGCAGGATTGCTCAAACTCGGTGTTTCGGCCATTAAGGTCGATTTTGGGGAGGCGGCGCCATTATCCGGCATTTACGCGTCCGGGCGAACTGGTTTTTACGAGCATAATCTCTATCCGCTGCGTTACAACAAAATCGTGTCCGATCTGACCCGCAAAATGACCGGCGACAACATTATCTGGGCCCGTAGCACCTGGGCCGGTAGCCAGCGTTACCCGATCCACTGGGGAGGTGACGCCGAAACGACCAACAAAGGCATGGAAGCGCAGCTGCGTGGTGGTTTGTCGCTGGGATTGTCGGGTTTTACGTTTTGGAGCCATGATATCGGCGGGTTTACCATGAAAACCCCGGAAGATCTATATCGCCGCTGGCTGCCGATGGGGCTGCTCGCCTCGCATTCCCGCACGCATGGGCAGGCGCCCAAGGAGCCGTGGGAGTATGGCCAGGATTTTCAGAACTACTTCCGAAAGGCCGTGGAGATGAAGTACAAGCTCATGCCCTACATTTACACCCAGTCGAAACTCGCGTCGGAAAAAGGGTTGCCGATGGTGCGCGCATTGCTGGTAGAGTACCCGGACGACGCCGGAGCCTGGCTGGTGGATAATCAATATATGCTGGGCTCAGACCTGCTTGTCGCGCCATTTTTCGAAAACGGCAAAACCCGCAGCGTATATCTGCCAAAAGGCAAATGGATCGATTACCAGACCGGCAAAACGTACGGAAGCGGTTGGCACGAAATCGCGGCCGGGGATTTGGACGTGGCGGTCATGGTGCGCGAAGGAGCAGTGCTCCCGCACGTTGGTGTAGCACAGTCGACCGGTGATATCGACTGGTCACACATCACATTGGCGACCTATGGCGGCGACGCCACGGCCCAAGTGCAACTTTTCCTGCCTGGCCAGGAGCGTGTAAAGGAGGTTGTCCTCACGAAAAAGGGTAGCAAGTATGTGATAAGCAGTGATCCGTTCGGAGGAAAAATTAAATGGGAAGTCCGGTGAGGCTCCGGCGATGATTTTTACCTATTGTGTTTGATTGGACGAGTGCAAATACTTCGGGAAAATAACCGTAGAAGGCCGGTCAAGAGAATCCCGTTAAACGGCTCCCGGCTGGTAGTGGGGATTGTTGTGGATCAAATGCGCTATGATTACTTGTACAGATATTGTGATAAGTATTCTACGAGGAGAGCACACCGACGGGAACACGCTGACCAGGGAAATGGCACTCGAAGCTTTGGAAAATGAAAAGTTGGGTGCCTCACCGACGGCGCGGCCCTGCTGCGCATTTTGGAGCCTAATGGCAACATCGGAAATCCGATAGAAGAGTTAATTGACAAGAGGCGTTGAAAAGTATAAGTCTTGCATAGAAATCTATAAGCCTGCCGACCCTGCACCTGCCAACTTTGCATCCATCAATTAAACAAGCCAAGATGATGACAAAGACAGTTTTGATTACAGGCGCTTCTTCGGGATTTGGGAAGGACGCGGTACGGTTGTTTCAAAAAAATGGATGGAATGTAATCGCTTCCATGCGTTCACCCGAAAAAGAGACGGAATTGGGCGGGCTTGACCGCGTGGCGCTGGTGCGCCTGGACGTGACAGACAGCGCAAGTATACAAAAGGCAGTGGAAGAAGGGATTGCGCGCTTCGGTAGTATTGATGCGCTGGTTAACAATGCAGGATTTGGCTCACTGGGCGTGCTGGAAGCGGCTCCCGCGGAGGTGGTGCGGCAGCAATTCGATGTGAACGTGTTTGGTGTGATCGAGGTGATCAAAGCAGTGCTGCCGCATATGCGCAGAAACAAGAGCGGGGTGATCATCAATGTGGCGTCGATGGGTGGCCGCATCGCGTTTCCGTTCTCAACATTATACCATGCAACCAAATATGCGGTGGAGGGACTTTCGGAGTCGCTGCAGTACGAGCTCGAACCGCTGGGCATCAAGGTGAAAATCGTGGAGCCGGGCGGCTATAAAACGGATTTCGCAGGCCGGTCGCTGGCAACTTTTGGCGCAGGCGATTTGTTGGACTACATGCCGGCCTACGACGCTTTTGCCGGGCAGGTCGACAACTGGCCGATGTCCGAGCAGGTGTGGGAGGTAGCGGAAGCTATTTTTGAAGCGGCCAGCGACGGCTCGCAGCAATTGCGTTACCCGGTAGGCGCAGATGCAGTGCAGTTGCTTCAAGCCCGGAAAGAAATGGATGATCTCGCGATCAAAAATCTGATCGCTGGTCATATTTAGCATTGACCATTCAACTGTTTTCCTGTTATGACCAGCCAGTACCTCGATATCGAAACCATCAGCGGCCTGCACGACTACGTAGGAGCACCCCGGCCCAGGCACCCGCTGATCAGCCTGATCGACAATACCCGGTTTTACGCGCAATGCCCGCGCGCGCTGACGGCCTTCCGGTTCGGGTTCTATACGATCTCCTGCAAGCGCATTCACGGTGTTTTGAAGTATGGGAAAGGGCATTACGATTTCAGTGAGGGCTCTCTGATGTTCACCGCGCCCTGGCAGGTCATAACAGGCAGCATCGAAGAAACCGGCGTCGAGGAGGGGTGGGCGCTTTTTATCCATCCCGATTTGCTGAATGCAACCGAACTTGGAAAAAAGATGCATCAATATTCGTTTTTTAACTACGATGTCAATGAGGCATTGCATATTTCCGAGGACGAAAAGCAGGTGATCCGCGACTGCGTGGATAAGATCGAACGGGAATATTCCCAGAACATCGACAAGCATACGCTACGGCTCATTACAGGCAATATCGAGCTGCTCCTCAATTACTGCGACCGGTTCTACGACCGCCAGTTTTACACCCGTGCGAAGGTGAGCAACGATCTTGTACAGCATTTTGAGCGACTGCTGAACGACTATTTTGCCAAGGACACATTGATAGAGACGGGCTTGCCCAATGTCAGGTACTTTGCCTCCGAGCTGAACCTGTCGCCCAATTACTTGTCCGACCTGCTCAACCGCTTTACCGGAAAAACCACCCAGGAGCACATTCATTTGCGGATGATCGATAAGGCGAAATCGCTCCTATGGGGGACTGAGCAGTCGATCAGTGAAATAGCCTATGATCTGGGTTTTGAGCATCCTTCCCATTTTACCAAAATCTTTAAAACCAAAACCGGTAAATCACCCAGCGCATTCAGGAATTTGAACTGAGGAATGGCTAACTTTAAAGGGTTGTGATACCTTTAATCGACAGCCTATGACTATCCAAACAAAACGCATTTACGAACCCGCCGCGGCCACTGATGGCTACCGTGTACTGGTAGACCGCCTGTGGCCGCGCGGGCTTACGAAGGAAGCGGCCGGCATTGACCGCTGGATGAAAGAAGTGGCGCCGTCCAACGAGTTGCGAACGTGGTTTCACGCCCATATGGACGAATGGGACGAGTTCAGTGCCCGCTACAAGGCAGAACTGAAAGATTCCGAGGCATTGACTGCATTGCGCGAGATCGTTTCAGATCATGAAGTGGTTACCCTTCTTTTTGCCGCGAAAACAGAAGACCGCAATCAGGCGCTGGTCTTGAAAGAACTGCTTGAAAGAGCCTGATCCCCACTCAACGTTCCGATATTACCCAGCCATTTGCGCTACGTTCAGCTGAAAATTTATAGGAACAATTTGATAAAAAATAGGTGTAATCAAAGTAAATTGATTATATTTAAGTAAATCAAAAATCCTCAGACCATGATGCCATTCATTAAAGTTACCGGCGAATTCGACGAAAGCCTGAACGTAAGTGTGGAGAAGATTCTGTACTACATGGGGTATAGCCATGGGAGTACGATCTGGCTTGCAACCAGTATTTCCCTTCGTGTGAAGGAATGCGAAGAGGATATAAAAAGGCTCATCGAAGAAGCATATATGCAGGAGGCATAAGCCGGAACGCTGCATCACTGTATGCAGCATCGACCTGTACCAAACAGTGACTAATCGCTGGCGGGGAAGTATGTTCCCGTCAGCGATTTTTTTGTGCTGTCGCTACTAGCTAGTGGGTTTGAAGGTTATTATAATAGGATTATTTCAATAAGTTGAAATGCTAATATGAAGAATTTTGAGCAAATGGAAAAGGAATCTTTAAATTTGTAAACTATTGATATACAATAATAGTTTAGGAGAGTAATGTGAAAGATAATTCCGTTGGTGTAATGTGACTGATTAATATTATTTAGTACTTTACCGTTATGTAGAATTGTCTTAATAATTGGCTAAAAACCTCCTGAAAATATTGCCCTGGGGGGCATTCAGTAAAATTCAATACCATGAAACAAGTAAAAGAGAGTAAAAGCAAGCATGCGCCGGTAGGTTTCCGGGCATTTCTCGGTCAGTTTTTCACGGACCGCACACCGCTACAAGAAGAAGGTTATGCAGCAAACCGGTACTCGGTCCTATATACTTTGAATGAGCAGTACCAGCATGTTGGCTGCCCGACGCAGGAAGAAGCACAGTTGGTGCAAGGCCTGATGCTGACGGATGAAAACCGTGTTCCGGTGGGGATTTATGACTCGCGCACGGATTCTTTCGAATGGGAGATCGTAGGGGAGTATCTCGCTGCCCGTGGTTCCGATGCGCATCAGCGCGACCGCGAAGAGGCTATTCTGACCATCGTGCGTGCATTGCGCCGCCGTGATGCGAGCTGGCATCCGGAGTACCTGCAGCGTCCAAGCTTTTTTGCCTAAGCGCGGGAAGAAATTTTTGATACCGTATCAAAAGCAACTAGGCCGTCTCCTGAGGAGTACGGCCTAGTTTTTTAATGTCTTAGTCTATTACCAGGTAAGGATAACAGAAACATTAGGAAGAATAGAATCAAGCCACAAAAGAAGCTGAGTAAGAGAAAGTCCAATTCCTACCATGATATTGATGAGGTTAGTGTTTTTGTTGCCTACTCGATTCCAGTGGTTTTCGGCTGTCCCACACCTTGCAAGATGTTGTAATATTAGTGCGACACATTATTAAAAGCAAATTCGATAACTCCATGTCGTGCTGCTGCTCGATTTGATTTTGTTGATTTGTGCGTGTTATTGGTAGACTAAGCTATAAATAGATTTCTACAACGATAGTATTTTTTAATTATCTGATTATTAATTGATTAAAATTAATAAAGGCAGAGTAGTATTTTTTGTTGAAAAAAATGAAGTTGTAAAATAGTGTCGCATTTATGTAGAATAAATTTAATTACTATGAATAAATTTGACCTTCTTTCGTGATTTATGCCACAATGATTGGGGGGAGCTCCGGACTTTTTAGGGGGGATGGTAAATTTGCAACGTCTGAATGCTTGACTTAACTTTCAGGAAAATTCCAATCCCATTCAATTGATGAAAAGATTTCTGCTCCTGCTTGTGCTTTCGGTCGCCTTTGTGGCTTCCAAACCGCGCAAAATCACCTGGGTGGCCATCGGCGATTCCATTACTTACCTCAACGACCACCAGAAGGAAACCGGAAACCGCGTCACAAAGGGTTACCTGACGTTGATTTCGGAGAAATTTCCGCAGGTTACCTACGTCAATCAGGGCCATAATGGTTGGACGTCGGTGAACATTGCCGATAAAATCGAGTCGCTCGGGCTTGTGAAGGCTGATGTTTACACCGTTTTCCTTGGGACGAACGACTGGTGGCAGGGAAAACCGCTCGGCACAATCGCCGATTACGAGCAGGGGAAAGGAAGCGGAACAGTGTATGGGGCTTTCAGGATCATAACCGATAAATTGAATCAACTCAATAAAAAGGCCAGGATTATCCTCATTACGCCCATGCAGCGCGGCGATTTCGTGTATATCAACGGCTATAAAAACAATGCATTCGGATCCTACAAGCCTAAAAAGGACCAGACTTTGGAGCAGTTTGCGAATGCGGTGGTGGAAATTGGGAAGAAAGGAAAGATGCCGGTTGTGGATCTATATCATGACAGCGGTATCAATTTGGACAACATGGTCCATTTCAAACGCCTGAAAGACCCGCAAAGCGGCACCTACAAGGATTTTAAGTACCCTGACTACATCAACGTGCCTTTCAATCCGGAGACAGACGAGTATCCATACCCTGAGCAATCCATCGATATGACCTACGACGGTCTACACCCGTCCGATAAGGGGTATGAGGTAATTGCCGAAATGCTGATCAAAAAGTGGAAGGGGCTGAAATAATGCCCCTATTGTTAGTCCGCTTTGGGGCTGGTAACATAGGTTTTGAGGTCCCCAAGCAGATTATATAATGATGCGTTGATGCCTTCATTATCTGCTTTCGCGGTTTGCAGGGCTAATTCTGCGTCCTTGCGTTTTTTTCGGCTGCTTTCGGTTTTAATGATTTGTTCTTTGGCGGTGATGTTATCATTTTCCTTTGAGCTCAAACGGATGGGGCTGTGCTCCGCGGAGACGCCATCGAGCGTGGTAATGCGGGCGTCATACTGGTTATCCTTGTACTGAACACCGAGATCGAACCGGATATACTGGTAGTCCGAATGGATGACCGGGATGTAGCTGGTGATGAGTATGATGCCTGCCTGGGTGTCGTCGCTGGTGATCGCATTTTGTGCATTTCCAAACTTTCTGTCGACCCACGCCCTGACTTTCTGGTGGAGTTCCGTCTTGGTCAACTTGGGTTGTCCGGAGTCGGTATAGCTAATGTTGTTTTTCGAATCGAGTGGCAGTTTGCCATCCTGTGCGAAGGTGTGGGTCGCCGCTGCGAGCAGCGCGCAAAGAAGCAAATGTTTCAAGACAAAGTGTTGAATTGGTGACCGGGCAAATATAGCGGAAAACATTTTGGTGGTGCGTTCGGTGACTTTGTATTTGGCCCGGTTTTTTAAAAGAGATGAATTGGTTACTTTTAACTGCACTAAACTCAATAGGTTATGGCTAGATTCAAAAACATTTCGCTTGCGATTGCGCTGCTGATCTGCGCTTCGTTTACGGTGCTGCACCACGGCTGGGCTGATTATGACCAGACCAAACCGACAGATTTTAAGGCAAAAATTGAGGACCTTACCTACGAAAACCCGCATGTACTCGCGAAAGTTAAGTATAATAAGGAGATTACGACTGTGTACCTCGCGCCCGTTACCCGCATGGAATCGCGAGGATTGAATGCTGACATGATTAAGAAGGGTACAACGATTCGGTTTGTGGCCTATCCGCACAAAACCGAGAAAAACGAAATGCGTGCCGAACGCATTTTTGTTGGCAAGGACAAGTACGAACTCCGTTAGGTGTGCAGGCGTATCATCAATGGCTTGAATGGCTCGAAAAGTCGGCATGGGCCGTGGGGATCCGTCAGTCGTTGTGGCTATATCCGGCCCTTGAAATAGTTCACATTTTGGGCATCGTGCTCCTGGTAGGGGCAGCTTTCCTCTTTGACCTGCGCCTGCTGGGCTTTTCGTCTAACCTGCCTGTTACTGCGCTTTCAAAGCATTTACTTCCCTGGTCGCGCCGCGGACTGATTTTGATCGTCCCCTCGGGCGTCTTATTGTTTTTGACCAATGCACAAGCGTTGGGCGTCGATCCGGTTTTCTGGACGAAAGTCGGTTTGATCATGGTTGCCGCGCTGAATGTATTTGTATTTCACCGGTTTGTTTATGAGCCGTTCAAGCGGCTCGGAGCGGACGGGAAGCTTCCATATGCGGCACGGCTTTGCGGGGTTGTTTCAATTGTCGTTTGGGTGGCAGTGGTGGCTTGCGGGCGGCTGCTGGCGTATTGAGTGGACGCCGTTTGCTCATTGTATTTTAATGTTTGGACTTACGGCATTAGCTTTTTGCTGAACGTAAATTCCTGGCGATGGGCAATAGCTATTCTCAAATTTTTATTCAATGCGTTTTTGCGGTGAAATATCGTGCGGCGCGCCTTCACAAACCGTGGCGGTACGAGTTGTTTCGCGTGATTGGCAACTTGATCAATGAAACAGGAGCGAGGGTGTTGATAGTGAATGGCGTAGAAGACCATGTGCATTGTCTGTTCAACTTACACTCGAGTCAGACTGTTTCCGAGATTATGAAGGTTGCGAAGGCAAAGTCTTCGAAATGGATCAATGAATCAGGGTTTTTAGCCAGCCGGTTCGAATGGCAGGTTGGGTATGGGGCCTTTTCCTACAATAAGGCTGAGATTGGCCGGGTTTACAGATACATTGAAAATCAGGAAGAGCACCATTATGGAATTTCTTTTCCGGAAGAATATCTGGACATGCTGGTAAAAAATGGCGTGGAATTTCAGGAACAATATCTTTTTCATGCACCTGTCTGATTTCCTTTTTCAGGGATTGAAATCCCTGGCTGGAGCGTAGTTCGTGCCTCTGGCACTTAATTCCCGCAAGTGCCGTAGGTACGAACGAATTTTTACCCAGGCAATTCATTGCCTGGTTTAAAAACTAAAAAAGACGTACCTTTGCGCCTTAATTGGACATCATGATTTACTTCTTCACTGGCGGGGACGAAACCGTCTTTGCACTACAAACCGAGCGAACGCTCACTGCCTCCGATTCCTCCAAATTAAGCTGGCTTTTCGGCGGCGCAGAACTCCGCAAGGAGACCGTTCTCACAGATTTTTTCGTCGGGCCGCGCGCTGCTATGATCACGCCGTGGAGCACCAATGCCGTCGAAATTACCCAGAATATGGGCCTGGAAGGCATTGTTCGCATCGAGGAATTCAAGAAGGTAAGTGCTGATTTCACGGATTTCGATCCGATGCTTTCGCAGAAATACAGCGAACTAAACCAGGATATTTACACCATCAATATCAAACCTGACCCCGTTCAGGAAATCGATGATATTGCTGCCTATAACAAACAGGAAGGCCTCGCATTGAGCGATGAGGAAGTGGACTACCTCAATGGCCTCGCCGAAAAGCTCGGCCGCAAACTGACCGACTCCGAGGTATTCGGTTTCTCGCAAGTGAACTCCGAACACTGCCGTCACAAGATATTCAACGGGGTTTTCGTGATCGACGGCCAGGAACAGCCGGTTTCACTTTTCAAGCTGATCCGTAAAACTTCCGAAACGAACCCGAACTCGATCGTTTCGGCCTATAAAGACAACGTAGCATTCCTGAAAGGTCCTGTGGTGCAGCAGTTTGCACCCAAGCGCCCGGATGTTCCTGAATACTACGAAATCAAGGATTTTGAATCCGTACTTTCACTGAAAGCGGAAACACATAACTTTCCGACCACTGTTGAGCCATTTAATGGGGCTGCAACCGGCTCGGGTGGTGAGATCCGTGACCGCCTTGCAGGCGGGCAGGGCGCAATCCCTCTCGCAGGAACAGCTGTATATATGACCGCGCTCTCGCGTCTGGAAGAGGATCGTCCTTGGGAGAAGGGTGTTGAGGAGCGTCAATGGTTGTACCAAACACCGATGGACATCCTGATCAAGGCTTCCAATGGTGCTACCGATTTTGGTAACAAATTCGGTCAGCCGCTGATCGTCGGTTCTGTGTTGACATTCGAGCACGAAGAGGACGGTCGGAAACTGGGTTACGACAAAGTGATCATGCAGGCTGGCGGTATCGGTTACGGAAAGGCCGATCAAGCAAAAAAACACACGCCAGCCACCGGCGACAAAGTGGTGGTAATGGGTGGGGAAAACTACCGGATCGGGATGGGCGGAGCGGCTGTTTCGTCAGCGGATACCGGTGCATTTGGTTCGGGTATTGAATTGAATGCAATCCAACGCTCGAACCCTGAAATGCAGAAGCGTGTGGCTAATGCGGTGCGGGGGATGGTGGAAAGCGGTAACAATACCATCGTTTCTATCCACGACCACGGCGCGGGAGGACACTTGAACTGCTTGTCTGAACTGGTGGAAGAAACAGGCGGTAAGATCGACCTCGACAAGCTGCCGGTAGGCGATCCTACACTTTCTGCTAAAGAAATCATTGGTAACGAATCCCAGGAAAGAATTGGCCTCGTGATCAGTCAGGACGATATCGACTTCCTCCAACGCATTGCCGACCGCGAGCGCGCGCCGATGTACACGGTAGGGGAAGTAACCGGCGACCATCGTTTCACATTCGAATCCTCGACAAGCGGTGCCAAACCGATGGACCTGGCGATGGGCGAAATGTTCGGCAGCTCGCCCAAGACTTATATGCGCGATAAAACCGTGGAGCGCACTTACGAGGCGGTTCAGTACGATGCAGCGAAACTGCATGAATACCTCGAACAAATGCTGCAACTCGAAGCCGTTGCATCGAAAGACTGGTTGACGAATAAAGTTGACCGTTGCGTGGGTGGTCACGTAGCCAAGCAGCAAACTGCGGGACCGTTGCAATTGCCTTTGAACAACGTGGGCGTAATGGCCCTCGACTTCCAGGGCAAGGATGGCATCGCAACTTCGATAGGTCACGCGCCGCTTTCGGCATTGATCGATCCGGCGGCGGGTAGTCGCAATGCGGTAGCAGAAGCGCTGTCCAACATTGTTTGGGCACCATTGAAAGACGGGCTCGCAACAGTTTCTCTTTCGGCCAACTGGATGTGGGCATGTAAAAATGAAGGCGAGGACGCTCGTTTGTACAAAGCGGTGCAAGCCTGTTCCGATTTCGCGATTAGTTTGGGCATCAACATCCCGACAGGAAAAGATTCCCTGTCGATGAAACAGAAATATAAAGACGGTGATGTAATCGCGCCGGGTACTGTCATCATTTCGGCTGGCGGGCATTGCGACGACATTACTGCCGTTGTAGAGCCGGTACTGCGGAAGTCAGGCGGTTCTATCTACTATATCAATCTCTCGGGTGATCGTTTCAAACTCGGCGGGTCGTCATTTGCGCAAATCCTGAACAAGGTTGGCTCCGAAACGCCGGACATCCGGGACGCGGCGCAGTTCAAAACAGTATTCAATACTATTCAGCAGTTGATCAAAGCGGGCAAAATCCAGGCCGGCCATGACATTGGCAGCGGTGGTCTGATTACCACACTGCTCGAAATGTGTTTCGCCGACCGCGATTTGGGTGCTTCCATTGACTTGTCGGTGCTTGGCGATCAGGATATTATCGAGAAACTGTTCTCCGAAAATATCGGAATCGTATTCCAGGCTGAGGAGTCGGCAGAGGCTGTGCTCACAGAAAACGGCATTGCATTCCACAAAATCGGAACTGTGAACCTCGCTTCAACACTGACCGTGAAAGATGCGACGGGCAAATGGGATTTCGATATCGACCACCTGCGCGATGTTTGGTTCAAAACTTCTTATTTGTTGGATCAGAAACAAACCGGTAATGGCCTGGCAAAAGAGCGTTTCGACAACTACAAGCACCACGTGCTGCGTTACAAATTCCCTGCGCAGTTTGATGGTAAAAAGCCAGTAATCGACCCTTCGAAGCCACGTCCTAAGGCCGCAGTACTTCGCGAAAAGGGTAGCAACTCTGAACGCGAACTGGCTAATGCCATGTACCTGGCCGGCTTCGACGTGAAGGACGTCCATATGACAGACCTTATTTCTGGCCGTGAGACTCTGGAAGACATTCAGTTCATCGGTGCTGTGGGCGGTTTCTCGAACTCTGACGTGTTGGGTTCTGCCAAAGGCTGGGCAGGAGCATTCCTCTACAACGAAAAAGCCAAAATCGCACTTGAAAACTTCTTCAAACGGGAAGACACGCTTTCTGTCGGTATCTGTAATGGTTGCCAGCTTTTCGTTGAGCTCGGCCTGATCAACCCGGATCACGAAGAGAAGCCGAAGATGTTGCATAATGCGAGCCATAAGCACGAAAGTATTTTTACTTCTATGACTGTTCAGCCGAATAATTCGGTGATGCTTTCTTCGCTTGCAGGTAGCACGCTGGGGGTATGGGTCTCACACGGAGAAGGTCGTTTCCAACTTCCGCTGGCCGAAAGCGAGTACAACATTGTTTCCAAATATGGCTACGAGACGTATCCTGCCAACCCGAACGGTTCGGATTACAACACCGCTATTCTTTGCGACAATACCGGCCGCCATTTGGTGACCATGCCGCATATCGAGCGTTCGTTATTCCAATGGCATTGGGCGCATTATCCGGAAGGGCGCAAAGATGAAGTTTCGCCATGGATGGAAGCGTTCGTGAATGCTCGGAAGTGGATTGAGGAGCGGAATAAATAATATTTAAGGAAGAAGGGAAGAAGGGACGATGGAGAAATGAGCTTCCAGATAGTGGCCCGTCGCGAGTGATCGTGACGGGCTTTTTTTATTTAATTACTCACACGCGCCAATTTCTTGATGGTATAGCTTTCATTCACCTTCAACCTGCAAAACAACAGCCCATCCGGGTTGTCAGGCAGCTCCTTCACCGTGTACTGCCACTTTCCCTTCGCGTGGGGATTGTCGACCACCGTCCTTAGAATACTTCCCTGTTTGTTTATGATTTCCAGTTTGACATAGCTATTGTCGTCAGGCACATCAAACGAGACGGTGAAGCTATGCGTGAATGGGTTCGGGTAGGTGTTTAGTTCGAAGCCGGGTTGTTCGGAGTTGGCTTCCCCGGCGATGTCTGCTCCTTTTCGCTGATTGACATACTGTCCGATATTGGTGGCGGCGGAAACGTGCCAGTTTCCGATCGCATCTTTCATGTAGCATTTCATCCCGATCCAGCTTTGATCTGTGGTGTAAACACTGGATGTTCCTCCCGCGACACCTTGGTTATTGATATGGGTTGAATTCCAATGGTATTGCACGCCACCGGAAGGCGCAGTGAGCGTTCGCCAGTCATTGTTTTTTGAGTAGTTAAGAAGCGGAACATAACTCGCGGCAACTGGGTTGTTGAGCGCTCCAATGGTAGCAGCCCATTTGCCTGCAAGCCAGGTAAGGCCTTTGATTTGTCCTGTGCCCTCATAAAAATGGGTGCTGTCTTTACGATATTCGTCACCTCCATCGCTTACAGTCGTAGCTCCCACATTTCCATTCACATAGTCTGTCTCTGCGCCTGCAAGAATCGTGGAGCCCGTTGGCATATTGCTTTGCCCTGTTCTAATCGTCGCGTTGATCGGCCCAAACTTGCTGATAGTTGCCTTGCAAATGTACCACGTGAGGTTAGGCGCGGCAAAGTCGGGCCGGGATTTGGCAATCACCGCTTGCAGTTTTGCCTGATAGTCAGCGGCGCTGCTAGCTTTGTAAACCGGGTCTACATTTGCATCTGCGTCCGCTTCGCCCTGATGCCAAAGTACAGCCCGTACACCATACAGCGATCCGTAGTAATTCAAGGCGGTTTTCAGCGCTGTGTAGGGCTGGCCGTAATAGTCCTTTGGAATCACCGAGCCTCCATTGTGGCCCAAACAAACTTGTGCTCCGGTGTAGGGATGTTTTGCTTCGACGCCATCAGCGCCCTGCTTCCATTCGGTTACGCTTGATCCTCCCGTAGCTGCATTAAAGAATGCCACCGGGATTCCTCCATTGGCGTCGGAAATCAGTTTGCCAAGAACTCCGTAAGCCCATGCGCTATTTCCGGTCGGACCCAGTGGGCCATGTCGCTTCATATCATCAGCAGTGTTCAATGGAAACAGGTTGGTGAATGACTCAGGTAACTTTTTGGTACAGGTTTTGTCTTCGGACGCTCCCACGACCCATTCGGGTATACCTGAGCCGGAAGGTAATTTATATTGCTCGTCTTTAACCCCTTGGGCATTTGACTGGCCGGCGATGATAAACACGTCACCGACCCCAAATTTGTTAGCGGTGTAAACTACTCCATTCACGAGGATTTCACACAAGTACCAGCCCTTGTTTATCACGGGTAACGCGTAAAACATGCCATTAGGTGCAAGGTTCAGATTGGTGACAGCACCAGGTGCTCCCGCGATGCCCGTCGGACCTACGGGACGAAACCGATAACTGACTGTAACGGCCAGATTACTGTAATTAAGCTGGCCTGCAACAGTCACAGTGGCCGTATTGAGCGTATTGCGCTGGATTACACTGTTATTGACCGGGTAAGACAACGACACTGTTTGTGCTTGGGACACATAGGAGGTGAATAGGAGTGTCCATGCGATTAATTTTTTCATCATCAAAAAGATCATTGGTTAACAAATGCTATTTTTCAACCCCGGTCGTCCTCACAAACCCGGCAATGTCAATCAACGGAATCTTCGAGCCGTAATGCTTATTAATCGCCTTGATGACTTCATTGGCAATAATGGCCTGTCCGAACGGCGTGGGATAGATGCCGTCCGACGAAAAGAAGTTACCGTAAGCGGTTCCATCCACGTCGATACCGTCATCTGTTTTGTACCCTCCCTGGTGAATGCGTTGATAAAGATCGAAGAGATCTACCACGGCAAGGTCTTTCTCCGCCGCGTATTCCCTGATTTTACCGTTGTATGGACTGGGATCAGAACAAAAAGTTTCCCCTTCGTCTATCACTTCTACATCTTCGAAATTGACCCGGAATTCCCCACCACGACTGAAATTCTCGAAAAGGTGATGCAGTTTGGCAGATGGGATCATAGAACTGGGCCGTGAGACATCCAAAAGCTGATCCGCCTTGCCATTGCGATTAAAACTAATGTAAATACCCCATCCTCTACTTGCCAGCTCCTGACTCGAATACCAATTCATGTAAGGTAAATCCTGGTAGCGGGGAACTGTAAATATCACCCCTTTTTGACCTTTGTTCAATACGCCGTTGAGGGCATAGTCGGTCACCCTTCCCGAAAGTTGAATTGAGCCATTAAAAGCTATATCATGCATTCCCAATTGACCTGTCAATCTAATTCCAGTCATCCAGCGGTCGAAAAACTCATCGAGAATGGCAAAATTGTAAGGTACATCTTCCCTGATTTTCTGAAATGCCTGGGATGGATATTTGGGGATGTATCTATTGAACCATGGGATCATAGTCTTATTCAATTCGCAATTCTCGCACGCGGCGCCATGTATAAGCCACTCTGCTCTCCCGTCAGGCATTGCATAATTGGAAATCTTCCCCAGGTATTCCGGCATCGTCGGCGGATCACCCGGCAGAGCCGAAACGGTATTGTTCACCACCCGGTCCCACTGCGGATACCCGCTTTCCGTATTATGATATACGTAGTAACCCGTCCCGTTGAAATGCTCCTGATCAAAAAGCGGCATTTCAAAATTCTTGATACCCATTTGATGGGCCAGCAAATTGGTGTAATTGGTCTGCTGACTTTCCCGGGTAATGCCGCCATTCATCACACCGGCCGTCAGGCCTCCTCCGAATGCGACCATCTCCATCTCTTGCCCCGGTTTAAGGATACGCCCAAAGTCGGCCAGCGGGGTCGGTGAAGACAGCCATTCCTCTATTTTGAGCGTCGGCTGCCGCTCGATGATGTCTTGAATCATTTCCGGGTACTGGCCCATCGGGTGAATGCGCATAAAAGGCCCGTTCGTCCGGGCCGAATCTTCGGCCGTTGCGATTTCGAAAGGCTTGCCTGGAACGGGATCGGGCCAACCGTCGCTGGGTTGGTTACAGGCGATTAAAGTGAGTAGAAACAACATTTTCTTCATAGCTAGTTTGTTTAAAATGAAACATGCTGCACAAATGGACTGAAATCGAACACGGAGCCGACTCAAGCGCATGCAGCTGCGATGGAAGCCGATCTGCACGCCCGGTTTCGAAGATTGAAGTCCTAGAAGAAATGTTGAGTTTTGACGAATAGAGTTATTGTTCGTCGGGTGTGGTGCAATAAAAGGTAATTTGAATGGCAAAGGCAAGCAAATGTAGTAGAACAATGTCCAATCGGCAGACCGATGATCAAACGGTTACATTTACGTTCCATGCTTCCGCAAGTGTTTCCCTGAAAAGTGCATTCAATGCGTTGGTGTCGGGCATTGTCATGGGCGGGAGTTGCTTTGCATATTCTTTGTAAAACGCGAGTTTTTTGGTCAGGAAATTATGCAGCAGCGGAATGCGCGGCTCCTCAGCGAGTTCTTCGCCGTTAGATTTGCGGACGAGCAGAGCATCGATTTCGAGTCGCAGGGCATCGTTTTGCACCTGGCTATCGAGCAGTTTGACGAACTCCGTAGGTGCCATTGTGTCCGTCGTGCGTATCCAGTCACATGCGAGGATGGGCCGCAGCGCATAGAAATACTTTTTCGTACGCACCATGTCTTTGAGCAGGTAATCGTTGTAGTTGGCGTTGGTCATGCTCAGGTAATGGTGCAGGCAGGCGCGCGGATTGAAATACTGCTTTTGCAGCTCCTGCAGTCGCCCGGCGGTTGTGAACTGCTCGCGGTAGACGATCGGACTGCCTAGTCATTCCAGCATCGACGGGTTCGATTTCCTGAAAAGCCCCAACGCCTTCCGCAGCTCCCATCCGGCGAGGTCGAGGTCGTTGGGCAACATCTCCTCCTGGTTGTCCTTCTTATCATCGATCTGCAAATACCACTCCGGCCGGTGCACATAAATATAACGCACATCCCAATTGCTATTCACCGAAGCAACCCCCCAAACCCGGCTCCCGCTCTCGACGGCGTAGAGGATTTGAATGTTGTGTTGGGTTTCGAGGCGGGTGTGTTGTTGCTGGATTTCGGTGGTCATTGGTATCAAGGCTTCAAAGGTAAAGAAGGCCAATATACTGGCTTTTGTGGTTACCCCCTCGTTTGCTACATCATTTACTCCATCTGTTGGTGAATCAAATTCGATTTCAAATCAATCATTCTTTACAAGCCTATTTTCAAAATACTCTGTGATATAGTATCCTCCCGTCTTTGTTGGGCCTAGGAATCGGATAATGTTAAGTGCTTTTGCTCTTCTCATTTGCCGCTCAATGGTAGGCCTCGATCGTTGAAGTATAGAAGCTATTTCATGCGCCTTTTGACCTGCCTTGTCGAGAACGATAAATACAATCTGGATCAGTTCGATCCTGCCGGTATTTGTTAATTCATCCAACTCTCCATTAATGATACTGTTTTCTATGAGTCTGTCAACCAGTTCTATGAGCAGAGTAGGCACTAATTGCCCTTTGCAAAATATTGGATTGCCCTTGGGGTTGTACCGGGCATTTGACAGGGTATTGGACACCGCATTAGGAATTCCAAGGAAGTCATTTTCTCCCTCAATTACTCCCTCAATTGTTCCATCGTTTACTCCATCACTTGCTCCATCACTTTTAATAATAGGAATGGGGATCTTGGCTCTAAATGTGATTCCCTCGGTGAATTCTGGCTTACGTTTACCCGCATACTGTTTAGTAAGGCGCGTGACGTTCAAAACGCCGGAGCCTAGTTCGTCAACTCGCCCAAGCTGGATAAAAAATTTGGCGATAGTTGGATTTTTAGGAAATGGTGCGAAACGATCGGGGTTAATTAACCCTTCGCCGTGTGGATTGTTCGCATTTTCTGTTTCAACGTAGTTTTTCCCAATTACAAAGATGCAAGGCTGAGCATTTGTGTATTCTCTATGCACAATAATATTGGCGACAATTTCCCTGAATATACTTGTCCTGAGGCTAATGCGCTGATCTCTTAGAAGAAAGAATTTGTCAGGAAGGTGTTTTTCAACAAAACCCATTAGCTGTTCGTAGGCATCGATCAGGTTTGTCTGAATGTAAAGCCGGTCGTCATAACGGTTTGTATCGCGTATTCTAGTGATCGCATCTATTTTAAAATGCGGTAGAATTTGAGTGATTACCTCGTCTTTTCCAAGCAAAAGAGCTGCCGCAAGCGTGTAGCCTTCCTGACCATTAAGAAAGTCTCGCTTCCATAGCCCTGCTGTTTCTAGGAGCTGTTTGTTGTCCAGTGCCAGCCATGGATGATCTGCATTGTTACTACGGATTAGATTTCTGAGCTTAGGAAAAAGTGCCGCATTAAAATCTTCGAAGCGAAATGCAGGAAATACCGAACTCTCCGTGTAGTGGATTCTTTTGCGATTAAAAATCTCTGCGATTTGTGAAGCCTCTGTCACCCTGAAATCTCCGTCGCTGCTTCTGACGTAAATTGTTTTTGAGCACCTATGGATCAGAGAGCTTGCGGGAACATGCAAATGGATGAGCCATTTATCCGCAACGTGATGTTGTCGCGGGAAAAGAAGGAATGCAGGACTGATTTTTGTCGGATTGTTGGAAAGGCTAGCCAGGTCATCCATCATCTTATTCAATTGGCTGGCATCGATGCCGGTGATTTTACCAGAGTCATTCACCCCGAGCAGAATATCACCGCCGTCCCCGTTAAGCATAGCGCAAATCGTCTCAAACAGGTTGTCAGGTAGCGAATAGGCTGCTTCTTTGAATTCAAGATGTTGACTTTCACTTTGTTGTAATAGTTGAAATAGTCGTTCTTGTGTCATTGGCTTTTCGTTTTTCGGTATTACTTCCCGTTAAAGAATCTAATCTATAAACTGTTATCAAATGGCTTGTAGAATGAGCTATCGGTTGACGAAGTGGAAAAATGTAGGTCGTAATACCGTTTGAAAATTCACCGCTTTTTAATTTGCATTCCGCTGTTTTTCTCCCGAATATTCCCCCTCCCAAAACAAGTAAAAACTATGAAACACATTAAAAACATTGCCCTGTCATGGTGTGGGGCCAGCGAAAGCACCCCGAGTGTGATTTACTTACACTGGGACACCTGAAGACAGGGCATTCTTTCATCCCAAAACAAGTAAAACTATGAATCAACAAACACATCCCGAATCCCAGGATTCGGCCACACTCGCCTACGGCGAACACGTGAAAACCTTACTAACCATGAACGACCCCCAAGAATGGGTCGAGGACCTTTGGACGATCTATACGGGTTTCATGATCGCACAGCGAGAATTAGGCCATAACCCGCATGCGAGCGACTTGTTCTGTACATTCCGCGAGCTTGTATTTTTCTTCCAGAAGCTTGGAGAACCAAAGGCGGCGTAGAACCGAAGGATAATCCCTAATGTCGCAAAGCACATTGCAATCACTCACGTTCCTCTATTTCCTCAAATGCAGAAAAAATGGAGACCACGCAAGCAGCCTCCATCATAAATACATTCAGCGCAAAAAGTATTACTGCGCCCCGTCAATCCCTGATTTCGAAGTCTTCTTCTCCTCTGGTACCTTGAATTTCGCATTGGAAATCTTCAAAACCACGGCATTAGGCCACGTCCGGTTCGTGTAAAACCGCTGACCATTCACTGCACTTACAGCCAGCCCCAGTGGCGTTGCCACCGAGCGGATAGATGCATCGAAATTGTTTACATATTCCACCAGTTCGCTGCCGTAACCGAGCACTTCCACCTTGGTAACGGCCGTTCCTTCGATCATCGGGAAGAGGAACTCCCGGCGCTGGCCGTATTTCCATTCGTCGTCGCGCTTCTTAGTCACGAATGCGTAAATGGCCTTGTCGTCGTTGGATTGCGTGAACCAGATGTCCTTGTCGCGGATGACGGGCACCGGTTTGACGGCGTATATGGACTCCCCGTTCGCAAAGTTCCAGAGCGCAATTTCGCGGAGCAGGGCTTCTTGTTCGATCTGGATCTCGCCGTTTGGTTTCGGGCCCACGTTCAAAAGGAAGTTGCCGCCCTTGGCGCGGATTTCGATGAGCATGTTGATGATCTCGGTGCCCGATTTGTGTGGGTCGTTGGTCGGTTTGTATTGCCAGTCGGTGCCCATCGTATAGCAGGCTTCCCAGGGGCGCGGCGAGGCTTTGTCGGGGATATTCTGTTCGGGCGTGTTCATGGCGTCGCGCGTGATCACGAGCTCGGGTTGCAGGCTCCACGCGTACTCGCGCAGGCCGTCGCCCGGGCCGTCGAAAAACATGATGTCGATTTTACCGTAATTGGTGAGCAGTTCTTTGATCTGCGCCTTGTCGTATTCCATCAGTTTGGGGTTGTTCATCGGAAACTGGCGCTTGTCCTGCAAGCGGCCGAGCGGGATGCCGTTCTGGTGGAAAAACAGAAAGTCTTCCGGGGAAAAATACAGCCCGATGGCAATGCCCTGCTTGCGGAATGCTTCGATGATCTCCTTGGTGACGTCCCGTTTGAAAGGCGTATTCATCACATTGAAAGTGGTCGTTTTGGTATCGAACATGCAGAAACCGGCGTGGTGCTTGGTCGTAAAAACGACATATTTCATTCCCGCAAGCCGCGCCATCGTGGCCCATTCGTCCGGATCGAACTTTTTGGGGTTGAAGAACGTCGGCAGCTCTTTCATGTACCGGTTCACATAATCTTCGGAAGCCCCGGCGAGCGAGTGGCTGATCACCGTCCCGAGCGAAACATCCACATTCCAGTGAATGAACATCCCGAAGCCCAGGTCCTGAAACCATTTGACGCGGTCGGATTTGTTGGTGGTTTGCTGGGCATGGGCGGACGCAAAGGCAAGTAATAGCAAAAGGGTTAGAAGTTTTGTTCGCATTGGAGTGAAAGTTGTTTTATAAAAGATAGAATATATTGAAGTGGATACTCCTTTCTTGTGAAGTTTTCAGTTGGTATATTCAATCTCCTTAGTAAGATTGTAACTTATTTAAGATTGCCTTTGAGAATTCAATGATATGGATTATGAATCTAAAACTTTCTATTGTCTCGATTATCCTGATTCTAATGACCGAAGTGGAGACCTATGGCCAATCGAAAGGTGGTTGCATGTCTTATGATTCGATCAGAGCGACGTCAGATATTTCATCGGGGCAGGTTAAGTTGCTTCTTTGGAGCGGTGATCCCCCTATTCGCGGTATCAACGATTCGTCTGTGGAGCGTCGGTTTGAATTCCGGTATGACGAATTCGGATGTGTTAAAGCTGAGAATGACAGCTGCCTTTTTGCCTATTGCAAGTTACGTTTGCCTATCTGGACAAAAGGTACGGCAAAATTTGGCGACGAAAGGTAAGGCGAGATGCGTTATTTTTGAAAGAGATACCATTTGGGGACTTATGAGCAGGAGAATTGCGATGGTGAAGCGACAATTTGATATGAAAAAGCATGATCAGGCCAGCGAAGATTTAAAATATTGGCTACGCAAAACACCGCAGGAAAGAATTGCTGCGGTCACTTTTCTGGTTAAGCAACAACTGAAACCTGGACAAAAAATGGATAGAACCGTGTTTACTCGTAGAAAATTAAAGTAATGACAATGTCAAACCTTTGCGCTTACTCCCTCGCCATAATGCCTTCGCCCGCCATCGCCGAAGAGGTTCGCGATTTCAAACAAACCTTCCGCAACGCTATCGGCAAAAGCTACGGAAGCGCCAACGCCGACGGCCACATTTCGCTGGACGGTTTCGACGCCGCAGAGGCTGATTACCCATTAATCCTCGCCGAATATACCAGGCTAATTTCCCCATTAGCGCCGTTTCAACTCAATTTCTCCGGCTTCGCCGACTTCGACCGGGCCAATTTCTCCGCATTTTACATCAAGCCGAATGATGAAGCCTCCAATGCCATCCGCGAGCGGACGCAGGCGATTATGAAGGCCTTTGATAAGAAGTTCAAAAAGCAATACATGCAGAAATGGGCCGATGAGTCGAAGAACCCGCACATGTCGATTGGCCGCAGGCTTACGCGGGAGTGGATTGCATTGGCCTATTCACTATTCGCGGAATATGAAGCCGGGTTTCTCTGCGATTCGTTCGCGATACGGAAGTATAATGACAAGCGTCGGCAGTATGATGTGATTGACACGATCCCGTTGCTGGGGCAGAATGGGGTAGGAGAGCAAATCAGTTTGTTTTACTGACGGTTTCGGTGTTTTTGATGCCAAACAGTCGGCAATATTCCTTGATGGTTACCCATTCGGTTAGGTCGCCTACGATTCTTTGCCGGATTAGATAGTCGTTTGCCTTCTTGATCGCCTTGTCGGCCTGATTCATTAAATCCTGAATCCGGGCTTGAAATTCTTCTCGTGTTTCCATCGTAGTTTATGGCCGTTTTTCTCATTTATCAATCACTTTGGTCAACGGGGATATTTGTTCCGGTATTTCGTCAATTTGTCGGGGAATCAACATTTCACCTTGATCTCTCAGGGCTTGTTTCAATGCTGCTCTCAGCATTCTCAGTTCGAAGAGATTCATTTTGGGCCTATATCAAATTTGCAAATGGTTATTTAGCATAACAAGTCCTGGAATTCGGAGAATGTGCGAGCTCGAAACTGAGTAAAAGCTGCTTTACTACTGCTAAAAAATGATCAAAGAGGTGATTTAGTGATCAATCGGAGATATTACGGATGGCACTATACTTTATCCGTAAATATGTAATTTGTCGGTTTCGAGCCGTGAAAGGTAAAGACCAATGCAAATACATACAACCAAACATTCCTTCCGACCTAATGCTTCAAAACTACACTTCCAACGAATTCTACGCCGATCGACTTTCGCACCGCCTCGCTTTGGCTAAAAAATGGTGGGACAGGATACTGTTTTTTATGATTGCCGCCGTATTTGTGACAGTCTGGCTGGGGCTGGTTCTGAAAAAGGAAGATGCAGGCGCATTGATGGATCGATTTAGCGGAACGTTTGCGAAATGGATTTTTGAAGAGCCCTATTCCCAGGAGCGTATGCTCGGGATTTTTGGGCTGGTATTCCTGGCGAACGCAGGACCATCGTTAGTCTATTTCGTGCGAAAAAACTGGATTTTTCCGAAGGCATCCATGAGCTTACGCGGGTATGCTGCCATTCAATCCAAAGAAGTGATCAAACTGCCGCGGAGCAAAGGAACTACGAAAACTCCGAAGGCATTTTATGTGTATGTTAGCCATCCGGTGAGCGGAAAAGTGGTGCCGGTGGAAATTTCAGAAGGTTGGTATAACACGCTTAACGCCGGAAATCAGGTGGACGTATTCTACCACCCGGGCAGCGATAATATCTTGTACCTGGTGAATAATCAGCATTTGACTGCCATGAATTGATCATGTTCTGACCGTTCCTGATCAAATTTTGATAAATTTCCCGGGAACGTTGTCAGGTGCACCAAAGGATTCCTCGTCTATGCCTGTTAATCAATCACTGCGTATTCAATCTTTTGGGAAATTTGGAAAGGACGGCGGACGACAGTGCGCTTTGGCTGGCTTACCGGAACGGCGACAATGAAGCGTTGGGCGTACTCGCCGAGCGTTATTATGGCGCGTTGCGGCGGTATGGGATGAAGTTTTATGTGGATGAAAGCATTGTCGAGGATTGTATCCAGGACCTGTTTCTGGATCTCTGGCAGAACCGCGATCGGATCAGCCAGACACCGTCAGTAAAGTTTTACCTCTTCAAAGCCATCCGGCACAGCATTCTGGGGCATATGCGCTACCAGCAGCGGTTCACAAATGAGGAGTCGCTGGATTGGGACACTTCGTTACCCGAAAATTTCAATGCGGAATCGCTGCTGATCGAGCGGGAGACTTTAAATAGCCTCGTCGCACAAATGCATGCGCACATGGAAGCGCTGCCCAAGCGCGAGCGCGAGGCGCTGTACCTGCGCTACTACGAGAATATGAGCGTGGCGGATATTTCAGGCCTGATGGGCGTAAACCGGCAATCTGTTTCCAACTTTCTTCAAAAGGGTATTACCCGCATCCGCGCCAAGTGGTTTGTGACGGTGGTACTAAACCTATTCTTTTTTTAATTTTTTTCTTGATCCGAGGGTATATCGGTTCCTGCCATTCATAATATCATAGAAATCATTTGAAAAATGAAGAATGGACAGGCCAGACTACGATTTGAATACCCCCGAAGATTTTCTGCAAAATGACCGGTTTCGCGATTGGGTGAAGTACCGGCTGCCGGAAGACAGGGTATTTTGGGAGGATTTTCTCAACACCTATCCCGAAAAACGTCCCGTTTATGAAAGAGCGGTAGCGATGCTGCTGGTGATATTCGGCAATGAGCAGGCATCGGAAGCAGGTGAGGGCGCCGGGAGGCTTCGTGACATGCTGAGTACCATCGCCAGCCATACCGAGGCAAATCACGACGAGCCTTTGCCATTGTGGCGCTGGCTGCGCTGGTCGGCGGCTGCCGTGCTGGTAATCGGGCTCGGATTCTGGTGGAGCAGGGGAGGGCGTCAGGCCGGGATTACTGCAAATGGCGTTGAGCAAACAGACCAACCGGCGCAAAGCAAATGGATCGTTCGGGAGAATCAGTCGCAGGCGGTAATGCTGGTGAATTTGCCCGACGGATCGTCGGTATTGCTCAGCAAAGGGAGCAGCATTCGTTTCGGAAAGGAAATGAACGATGCCGAGCGCGATGTATTCCTGGATGGCGAGGGCTTTTTTGAAGTTGTCAAAAATCCTGCGAAGCCGTTTCTTGTACATACCGACAAGCTCACCACGAGGGTTTTGGGCACAAGTTTCCGCGTGAAGTCGTTCCCTGGCCAGGCTAATGCCGAGGTCGCGGTAAAAACGGGCAAGGTAGCTGTGGTCGCGGATGGCAATGATGCCGCCGATCCGCTGATGCTGTATCCCAACCAGCGCGTGAGCCTCATTCGAAAAAATGACAAGTTCATCAGCTCGGTCACTGGCCCGGCCCGCAATGAAACCACTACGCCAATTGAGACTGAATTCTTTGATTTTGAGTTTACACCGGTTTCCGAGGCATTCAAGACACTCGAAACACATTATGCGGTGAAAATCCATTTCGACCAGGAAAGGATGAACAATTGCACCGTGACTGCATCCCTGAAAGATGAGCCGTTTCTTGAAAAAGTGCGGTTGATATGCCTTGCAACGGAAGCTTCCTTTGTCGTGAATGGTGACGAAGTGACCATTTCCGGAGCCGGCTGCCCCTAGCCGGGCACCCCTAGCCGGGCACCCCTAGTCGGGCACCCCTTGTCGGGCACCCCTAGCCCCTCATAAAATTCTCACCTAACTCTTACCGTATGAAAAACACCGGCCGCACTGCACCCTTTTGACTATTTCTCCTATGGGAGATAAAAACTACTATCTCATGTTTCTGAACTTTAACCAATTATGAAGAAAAATCTATCTGGTAAAATGACTGACCCAGGCATTGTCCGATCTGCCCGGGGGCTATTGTACTTGCAAACTTTGCTCATGCTCTTGTTCATGCAATTCAGCTGGGCGAAGAGCGGAAGTGCCCAGGAAATGCTGAATCAGCGCGTAACCATCTCGGTGGAAAACGAGCGGATTGAATCTGTTATCAGCCGGCTGGAAAGGTCGGCGAATGTTCGCTTCCTTTATAGCAGGGAGATTATCCAATCGAAAAGAAAAGTCAGCTTTACTGCTGAAAATCAACCATTATCGTCGGTTCTGGAAGGCATTTTGCAGCCGTTGAAGTTGAAATACGAAGTATCGGGCGATAAGATCATCCTTAAAAGACAATTGAATACATCGGAGGCCGAGCCACAGGTTTTGCCGACTCCCGATGCGCCGTCGGCGGAAATCAACCTCACGGGAACGGTGACGGACACCGAGGGAATGGGTTTGCCCGGTGTCAGCATTCTGGTTAAAGGAACGCAAACCGGTACCACCACCGACGGGGCCGGTAAATTCCGGCTCGATGTGGCCGACCGTAGCGCGGTACTTGTTTTTAGTTTTGTCGGATACATTTCACAGGAAATTGCGGTAGGGACGCAATCGGTACTGAATGTGAAACTCGCTGCCGACGACAAGGCTTTAGAGGAAGTAGTCGTGGTAGGTTATGGTGTACAAAAGAAAGCCAATTTAACGGGAGCGGTTTCGACGGTCGATTCGAAGGCCATCGAAAATCGCCCGTCGAGCAACCTGGCGACCGGTTTGCAGGGGGTGACACCGGGGTTAATAATTACGCGTCAGACAGGCCAGCCGGGCCGCGAGAACATTGCTATCCAAATCCGTGGGGCGACTTCTGCAAACGGAAACGTGAACCCGCTGGTGTTGCTCGATGGAGTGAGCGTGCCCATCAGTACGATGCAGACGATGAACCCCAACGACGTGGAGAGCATCAGCGTACTTAAAGACGCTGCCGCCGCGGCGATTTATGGTGCGCAGGCAGCAGGCGGGGTGATTTTGATTACTACCAAAAAAGGAAAGGCTGGGAAAGTTGCATTCGATTATTCGGGACAGCAGGGGATTGATTGGTCTACGAATGTGCCCGACAGGATGTCGTTGCTCGAAGAAGCCCTGTTTTCGAACCTGGCCCGCAAGAATTCGGGTAGCGCACCGGAGTATACCGACGAGGAGATCCAGCGTATACGCGACGGCGTGCCTTATGTTGTCAACCCGGCTGATACGTCGTCCTACCTTTATTATAACCAGGAGCCGATTGCGAACCAGCTTTTGAGGAAACACACTTCCATGAGCACGCACAACCTGACCGTGCGTGGGGGAAGCGACAAACTGAACTTCCTGATTTCGGGCGGGTACTATAACAAGCAAGGGGTGTTCAAAGTAGGCCCTGACAGCTACGACCGCTATAATGCCCGCATGAACCTCGGCGCGGAACTGAACAAATACCTTTCGCTCGACAGCCGTTTGTCTTTCACTAACGACCGTACGAAAGCTTCGTACGCCGAGGCAAACGGTGGCGGATTGATTTACCAGGTTTACCGTTTCCGGACCAGAAACCCCGTATTTACGCCCGAGGGACGCTATAATTCGGCCAACAGCACTTATGCGCAACTCAAAGAGGGGGGCTATAACGATTATAAACGGAATTACTTCGACGGGGTATTTACTTTGACAGCCGCCAATTTTGTAAAAGGCTTACAAATCCGCGCGGTGGCCGGTACGCAATACCGCAGAGGCGATCGCCGCGTATTTAACCGTACGGTGCCCCTATGGAGCAAGTCAAAAATTGCTGGATGGGTGAACCAGGTGAATTCCTACACGGTGACCAACGAGCTTACCAAGAATACCAACTTACAGGCATTGGTCAATTATGATTTCAAGATTGTGGAAAAGCACAATTTCGCGCTTTTTGCGGGGTATCAGTGGGAAGACTACCGTGAAGACTTCAACTCCGCCGGCGCGACCAACCTGGTGAGCAACGATTTGCCGACGCTGAACCTGGGCGACGATAAAACGAAAACCAACAGCCAGGTGATCGCTACCCGTGCATTCCAGTCAGTGTTTGGCCGTTTTAACTATAACTTTCACAACAAGTATCTTTTTGAAGCCACGATTCGCTTCGACGAAAGCTCCAAACTCGCACCGGAAGGCCGCCGCAAAGCATTCCCTTCGGCCTCGGCCGGGTGGAATGTGCATCAGGAAAACTGGTTTGCCAGCACGCTTTCATTTTTCTCAGAGTTTAAACTCCGGGCTTCATGGGGACGTTTGGGTGGCGCTCTTGGCGACGCTATCGGAAACTACGACTACCTGAGCCAGCTCAGCCGTGGCAATGCACTGGTGTTGGGCGACTCGCGTACTTCCTACATTTTTCAGGGCTCAATTCCCTCTGCTAATCTTTCGTGGGAAACCATCGAAACAACCAACGGTGGTATCGACATTGGTTTGTTGCAAAACCGCCTGCAATTCAGCGGGGATTATTATGTGAAATACAACCGAAATATGCTCACCGCCCAGCAACTGCCCGGCACGATCGGGATCGGCACGCCGCGTAAAAACAATGGCGAGCTCAAATCGTGGGGTTGGGAAACCGAATTGCGCTTCCGTGATCAGATCGGGAAGGATTTCAATTACTCATTTGCGATTAACTTTTCGGATAACAATAACCGCCTGATCAGCTTTTCAAACCGCAATGTGGTGGGGGCTGGTACCAATGGTCTGATCGAAGGGTTTCCCTTGAACACCATCTGGGGTTATGAAACGGCGGGCTATTTCAACGCTGAGGACGAGGTGAAGCAATGGGCATTTCAGGACAACCGCACCGGGGCAGGCGATGTAAAATACATCGACCATGATGGTGACAAGCGCATTTCCGTGGGCAAAGGTACCGTCGAAAACCATGGTGACCTGGTAATGCTCGGAAGCACTTCTCCGCGCTATCTGTTTGGCGTAACACTCGGCGCCAGTTGGAAAGGATTTGACTTCTCCGCATTCTTCCAGGGAGTAGGCAAACGTCATTACCGCGCTACGGCGGAATCGATCGCGCCGCTGCTCGTTACCTGGAAACAGGCTATGGGCATTCACCGGGACTACTGGACGCAGGAAAATACCGATGCCTTGTTTCCGCGCCCCTATACGACAGGAACACACAATTACCTGACTTCTGATAAATGGACACTGAATGCAAGCTACATAAGGCTGAAAAACATCCAGCTGGGCTACACCATTCCTGGACGGATCACAGACAAAGTCCGGATTTCACGCGCACGGGTGTTTTTCTCCGGCCAGGATATCCTTACGTTTTCGGGAATGGGTGGTTTTAAAGGGTATTTCGATCCTGAGACCCGGGATGGCGTCGAGAACGACTATCCGTTCTTCGCTACGGCGGCTTTTGGTGTAAACCTTTCATTCTGATCCAGCTTTCAACCTATTATTTTATGAAAAACACATTGAAACATACATGGCTGGCTTTTGCGTTGATGACGGCTGTTTCATCCTGTGACGTGGAACGCCTGCCGGAAACGAATATCAGCGACCTCAACTTCTGGAAAACAGAATCGGACATTAAAACGGCTAACAATTACCTGTATACGTTTTTGCCCGGGTTTGGCAATGAAGACATTTGGTCGGACGATGCATTTGGCCTCTCAGCGAACGCTATCAGCGACGGTTCGCGGCTGGCGCCTGCCACTGCCGGAGACTACAATTCGCCTTATAACCTGATCCGGGCCGCCAACAACGTCCTGGAAAAGGCGCCGCGCGCGGAAGTATCCGCCACCGTTTTGAATCGCTATCTGGCCGAAGCGCGTTTCTTCAGGGCTTGGGCATATTTTTCGCTGGTGCAGAAGTATGGAAGCGTACCGCTGATCCTGAAAACACTCGACGAGAACAGCCCGGAGCTTGTTGCGCCTGCCGCCGCGCGTGAGGCGATCGTGGACCAGATTTACGCGGATCTCGACTTCGCGATCGCCAATCTTCCTACCATCACAACGCTGGGAACGGCCGACTACGGCCGTATTTCCAAAACAGCTGCATATGCATTCAGGGCAAGGGTAGCGTTGTTTGAAGGAACATTCGCGAAATTCCATTCCAAAGGCGATGCCGTGAAGCATTTGACGCTCGCTCTGGCTTCCAGCAAAGCGGTGATCGACAGCAAAGAGCACGCGCTGTTCGGCAACTATTTCGATTTGTTTCAAATGGCAGGAGAAGGCCGCCAGAACAAGGAGAATATCATTGTAAAGCAATATGGCGTCTCCAATACGGAGCGTGTGGCTACTCACAACTTTTACCGCGGCTCCCTGGAAACCGGCAACCTGAATCCTACCAAATCGCTCGCGGATTCATACCTTATGAAAGATGGCTTGCCCATTTCGAAATCGCCGCTTTGGGTAATGCCCGATTCCTCACACAAGGTGTTCAGAAACCGTGATGCACGTATGAGCGCGACGTTCATGAAGCGTGGCGACGCGATGATGACTACCAAGCCGATTTTCGATATCGCTAACCTGGTTTTCAACAAAACCGGCTACATGTTCCGCAAATTTGCCAATATCGATGATTGGAACAGCCAGGCGTCGACCATCGACCGTCCGCTACTGCGTTATGCCGAGGTGCTGCTGACATTCGCCGAGGCATCTTACGAGCTGAACAATGCAATCACGGATGCTGAATTGGATATGTCGGTGAACCTGCTGCGCGAGCGCGGCCAGATCGCGAAGCTGACTAATGCGTTCGCCAAAGCTAACGGACTGGATATGCGTGAGGAAATTCGCCGCGAGCGTCGGGTCGAACTCGCGCAGGAGGGATTCCGGTACTGGGACATTATTCGCTGGAAAACGGCAGAGACGGAGCTCGTGAAACCGGTTCTGGGTAATTTCTATTTCAAAAGCGAATTTGCGGCTGCCACGGTGAATCTTACACGCGATAACATTATCCTGGTACAAGCCGCCAGCTTCCGCAAATTTGATCCTGCGAAAGATTACCTGTGGCCTTTGCCGATCAACGAAATCGCACTGAATCCCAAGCTGGACCAGAATCCGGGCTGGTAGGTTAAAAGGCCGAAGGGGAGAAGAAGTTACATTCTGATAAAGCGGATAGCCTGCACATGGCTATCCGCTTTTATATTTATACGCATATAAATGTCGATTTTGGAGTGTTTTATATGTATTTAAATATAATTTAAGCAATTAAACAAAAATTATATGCAATTAAATATAATTTAGCTATATTTGAAATAATGATATTTAAAAGCATATAATGGAGACGCTGGCTCAATTTGTAAAATCACGCCGAAAGAACGTAAAACTGACGCAAGAAAAATTCGCTGAAAAAGCTGGCGTGGCGCTGACAGTCGTTCGCAAAATCGAACAGGGAAAGGAAAACCTGAATCTGGATAAGGTAAATCAGGTACTCCGGATGTTTGGTCATGAATTAGGACCTGTGGTGATGAAACCCATTGAAGAAAATTAAATGAGAAGCGCGTCGATTTACTATGATCGGGCATTGGCCGGAACATTAACGGAGACTGACGAAGGGCTTTACACATTCGTTTATCACCCCGAATACATCCGCCTGTTTCCTGATCAGTACCTGACCTTTTCTATGCCCGTCACAGAAAAGATTTACAGCGAAAAGCGGCTTTTTCCGTTTTTCGAAGGCCTGATACCCGAAGGCTGGTTGCTCGACATCGCTTCTAAAAGCTGGAAAATCAACCAGAACGATCGCATGGGGTTGTTGCTGGCGTGTTGTGAAAATTGTATCGGAGCCGTGAGCGTAATACCTGATCAGCAAGGAGATGAATAGGAAATGTCTGTACTGTTATAAACCACTGGACGATTCGATTGCAGCAGACTTCCATGTGCATTGCAGTATCGCTTTTTTTGGTTTAAAAACGCCACCCGCGCTAGGCTATTCCTTCGCGGAAATGGCAGAACTGGCCAAAAGTATTGTCGAACGCAGCGTGGCTGTGCCTGGCGTGCAACCTAAGTTGTCTTTGTCACTGGTTAACGAAGTAATGGCGAACGGCGACCGCGGCCGACTCACAGTTGTAGGTGCTATGGGTGGAGGTTATATTTTCAAACCGCCAGTTGCAAAATACCCGGAAATGCCTCAAAACGAGCATGTCACTATGCGCATAGCCGAAGCGTTTGGCTTGCATACTGTCAAATCCAGTCTGATCCGCCTGAAATCGGGCGAGCTTTCATACATTACCAAAAGAATCGACCGGGCAAACGGGGAAAGGAAAATCCACATGCTGGATATGTTTCAGATCCTTGAGGCTTTCGATAAATACAAAGGATCGATGGAGCGTGTGGGCAAAGCGCTGCGCCAGCATTCGGTTAACACGCTATTGGATCAACTGACGCTGCTTGAATTGACCTTGTTCAGTTTTCTTACGGGGAATAATGATATGCACCTCAAAAATTTTTCCATGATTAAAGGGAATTCCGGCTGGTCGCTGGCGCCAGCATATGACCTGCTGAATGTAACGATTGTGAATCCGGAAGATACCGAGGAGCTTGCCTTGACTCTGGAAGGCAAAAAGCGGAAACTAGAAAAGGAACATTTCATGCGTTTTGCCGAAGGAATGAAACTCAATGCGAAGCAGGTCAATGGTACATTCCGGCGGTTTTTTAAAAACAAGCCAACTGCCCTGGAATGGATCGACAATTCCTTTTTGTCCGATGATCTGAAAGCTGCATATGTTAGTTTGCTAAACGAGCGCTACCAGCGGCTGGCGTAGGTTAATACAATCGCTGGCAATTCTCGCAAAAATAGCTCCGCCGCTTCGTGCGTCCCATATACTCCTTATGGAATGGGATGTTACACCGGGGACAGATTTTCTTCGTGTGCGCGAGCCAGTGTTTCTTTAAAGTAAACGCTCTTTTCCATTCCAGAAAATCGAACGCGTAGTTCCGGGTTTCTTTTACCATCTGCTTCAATTTGGCGTCGGGGATTTTGCCGAGCTCGCTAAGCGGGTGCACGTGGATGCGGAAGAGCACCTCGTTTTTGATGATGTTGCCGCTGCCGGCGAAGATCTCCTGATCCAAAAGCGCGTCACAGGCAAGCATGTCGGGTTTTTCCTTCAACTTGCCAAGCGCAGCAGCGGGCTTCCAGCTCTTGGACATAATGTCGACAGACCAATCGTAGATTTCATCGGCGGGAGCATCAATGAGCTGGACCGACGAAGTGTAGAAGTTCAGCTCGTGGTTGTCAAAGATAAGGCTTAACCGCGGCGGGGTTTTCTTTTGCTCGTCAATGAGGTATGAACCGAAGAGCAGGAAGTGAATGCGGATGGTAAAGTCCTTGAAGCAGATCAGGAAATGTTTTCCCCAGGACCTGAAATCAGTGACTGTCTCACCGATGAGCCGGTCTTTATCAACCTTGGAGTTTCCCTCCACATGGCGGATAGCCTTTCCTTTCAGCCCCAGTTGTTCAACCGCTTCTCTCAAAATCACAATGGATGGTCCTTCGGGCATGGCGCTTTTTTTCGGACGTTTCACTAAAAATGTGCCAGAGGGGGAAGGGACGAAAGGGAGGAAGAGGAGGAAAGGGAGGAAAGGGAGGAAGGGAAGAGACTCCTTTGTAACTTTCCTCCATTCTCCCTTTCCTCCCTTTTCCTTTTGATAACTCTCCCGCCCCCTTTGCAATCTTTTTTCTTGGAAGAGCCCTGATCATGCTTTGTTTTAGCACAGGTTAATTATTGGGCTCTATACACATGCTTTTCAATTCCCTTCATTTTATTGTTTTTTTTCTATTCGTTACAACTACCTATTACACATTACCCGGGCGCTGGCGCTGGTTTTCACTCCTAACAGCCAGCGCCTATTTTTATGCTTCATTTATTCCGGCCTACCTGTTGCTGCTGGGAGTAATCATCGTTTTCGACTATCTGGCCGGGATTGGTATTGAAAAGATGTCGGGCAATCTCCGCAGGGGTGCGCTTGCTTTGAGTATCCTGGTTAATGTAGGGTTCCTTTCTTTTTTCAAATATTTTGATTTCCTGAATACCAATATCTCCCGACTCCTGTCCATTGGCGGCATCGATTATGGGACTGCGACCATGGCGGGGTTGTATCCGGGGCTGGCGTTGCCTATCGGCCTGTCGTTCCACACATTTCAGTCGATGAGCTACACGATCGAAGTGTATCGCGGCCACCAGCGTGCCGAGCGTCATCTCGGGATTTATGCATTATATGTACTGTTTTATCCGCAACTGGTAGCCGGCCCGATCGAGCGTCCGCAGAATGTGCTGTGGCAGTTCAGGCAGCGGATGGATTTTGATTGGGATAACCTTCGGACGGGATTGTGGTGGATGGTGTGGGGTATGTTCAAAAAAGTGGTAATCGCCGACAGGCTCGCATTGGTGACCGACCCGATCTTCGCTAATCCCGAAATGCAGAATGCCGGTAGCCTGGCCGTCGCAGCCGTATTTTACAGTATCCAGATCTACTGTGATTTTTCGGGTTATTCCGACATTGCGCTGGGGGCCGCCAGAACCATGGGTTTCCGGCTGATGGTCAATTTTCGCTCGCCCTATTTTGCCCGGTCCATAGCGGAGTTCTGGCAGCGATGGCACATTTCGCTCTCTACCTGGTTTCGTGATTATGTCTATATTCCAATGGGTGGAAACCAGCGTGGGCGTTTTAGAACATACACGAATTTGCTGGTAGTCTTTCTGCTGAGTGGGCTATGGCATGGTGCCGATTGGAAATTCGTGATTTGGGGTGCGATCCACGGTTGTCTGCTCATCCTCTCGCGAGTAGCCGAGTTCGATAAGTACTATTCCGAGAAAATGCCGGGCTGGTTGCAAACCGCTCTGACATTCGCCGTAGTAACTGTTGCCTGGATTTTCTTTCGCGCACGCAATGTGGGCGACGCATTCATGATCGTGCGCAGGCTCGCGCAGCCATCGCTAGGAGATTTACCTAATCTACCCATCAGCGATGGCGAAACGGGATTTTGCTTGTTGCTGATCGTGCTTCTGTTTTTAAAAGAACACCTGCTTCCCGATTACGTACCTGCACAAAGGTCGTTCTGGCCGTCGCTGGGTGTAGCCACATTGCTCTGTTACTTGTGGGGAGTGTTTGGGAGCAACCAATTCATCTATTTCCAGTTTTGACATATGAAAACCCTGTTTTCCGGTCTGCGTATTGCCATAATGCTGGTATCGGGCGTCGTACTTTGGATAGGACTGTCCGACAGATTGCAGCGTAAATTGTATGCTCGCGGCTTCATTCCCGATCAATACCGCTTCGGCGACCTCTATAATATTACCAATTTGGAGCAATTCAAGGAAATGCATTGGGTGGAAACCGACGGCCTCGATGAAAACGACAAGCCGCGGATCCGGTCAAAAAATGTGGATCTGTACACGATCGGAGATAGCTTCACAACCATGGATACCAGTTTTTATGCCGGCCGCCGCAACCACCACATCTGGCTCGGTACCGGCGTCGATACCGTCTCTCTTGACCCGGAGGTGCATTCCATTCTGGTAATCGAGGTGATTGAAAGAACGATCCAGGAACGCCTGCGTGAGCATTATGCAGAACTTTATATCGATCGCGGGTTTCAGATCCGAGGCAAAAGCGGGCCGGTTACAGATGCAGCTTCCAATACCGGAAGCAGTTTGTGGGGAAATACTTTAAACCGTGAGATCAACGAGCGATTGGAATTCCTGCTGTTCAATTCAGAGGCCGCATTGAAATGCAAGGAAATGAAAGCCAGGATGATGCTCTCGTGGTTTGGCCGCACGCATCCGGGCTCGCTCATTTCGCGCGACAGGCGGTTCCTGTTCTATGAAATCGAAGCCGATCCGCAAAGCATACTATCCCCATTCACGCCGCTCGCCGATGCCGACATTGACAGCGTCGTTATCAATATGAACCGCATTCGCGCGCATTACCTGGGCGCGGGCTTTGCAGAGGTATACTTTTGCCTCATTCCCAATAAAGTGACCGTGTGTGAGCCGGGACGTCACCCACACAACCGCCAGATTACCCGGGTGGAACAAAATCCACACCTGAAAACCCCGCTGCTAACATTGAGTAGGCAGCTTCGGCACCATCCCGAATGGTATCACAAAAGCGACGGCCACTGGAATGCAAGTGGAAAACGCTTGTGGCTGAAATATGTTAATGATATGGTTATGAGATGGTCCACTACTTTTTAACGACTCTCCAGGTGCTGCTTTGCGGCGTTCCGTGTCCCAGTTCCAGTACATAAAGACCACTGGGCAATAAGCTCACGTCGATCTCCACCGGAGCGCCGGAGCCCGTCGTAATCGTTCCATGGCGAATCAGCAGCCCGTTGGAGCTGACTAGGCGCCACCGAATGTTTTTTTGCCAGGGGCGCTTGCTTTTCAGTGTGAGCGTCTGGGTGGAGGGGTTTGGGTAAGCAACGATATCCCTGCTCAATAGAGGATCCACGCCCACTACCAGGCTAACCGTGACGGTCCGGCTTCCGGCCACAGCCCCGTAACCGCATACATTGCGGACCGAATCGAGGGTGAAAACGGTAGTCTGTTTTAATGTGAGGGTGTGCTCGATCAGCGGATCATTCGAGTCACCGAAAAATGTGTCGGTTCCATACCGCAAATAGTAGGCAACAGGCAGAGTTCCCCCGAGCAGCAGATCCATTTTGAGCTCTTCACCTTCATAGACAGCCATTTTGCTTAGAGAAAACTCGGCTTCCGCCGTTTTGCGAAGGATAATCTGCTCGGAAGGGGTAAGTGTGAAATCGACGTCGGGATCAACCGCCCTGATCCTGACCCGGTACTGATCGCCCTCCATGAGCGATACGGGTAAGCGTGCAACCAATGGATTGGTCGTGCCGCTAGCGAGTGTCACAGGTTTGGTGAAGTCTCCGAATACATCCGAAATCTCGGCCGTGTAGGTTCGTTGTCTGTCCGGTCCGGTAATTGTGTAGCTCACCGAAATGGAGTCCCCGTTGCATAGCGCCGTTTTCCGCGGAGCGAAGGTCAGCCTAGTGGGTTTCGCTGCCGAAAGAACAGGTTCCTTAACTGCTACTTCAACGTTCCCTGAAATTTGCCCGTTGCCACAGCCGTTTCTGACCGAGAGCAGCGCATAGGGGCCGGAAGCCCTGGTTTTAGTTTGCAGGAGGGTGTCGGCTAACGCGGATGTGCCCTCGGTGCTATCCGGCAGGGTGTATTGCCAAGGGCCGGTACCGGTGAAATGGACGGGTATTGCAATTTTTTCCCCTTTCCAGACTGTGTCTACCGGAGCTGGCAGGACCGTCGCCCTGGCCGGCTCGTTGATCAAAATGGCTGGGCCTTCCTGGTCGTCCATGAATGCGTTTTTGGTAGCTACTTTCACGGCATAGTTGCCTCGCAGCAAGTTGGCGGGTAGCGTACCGATAATGGGCGATGCCGTTCCTTCTCCGATCGGGATATCGCTGCTTGCGGTAACAAGCCGCGCCTCATAGACGATCGGGAAGCCCGACTCATTGCCTGCGGCTGTGAATTGCACGCTCACGGTGTCACCCGCGCAATCCTGCGAAGCAGAAGCGACGGTCCCTAATTTGAATTGCCGTGTCGCAGGCGGCGGGGCCAGTGTAAGCGGCGTGCTGATGAGCTGCGCAGCGAATGTAAACGGGTCCGTGGTTGTGTTGATCGGGTAGACCATGCCGCCTACCGGGGTAAGGTAGTAGCTCACCAGCAGGTAGTTGATCCCGTAGGCAAATCCCTTGTTGCTTAGCGTGTAGGTAACTTCTTCACGCCCATTGGCAACATCTTTTGAACTGGTAGCGGTAATTTCGGCGGCTTGCCCGTTGATCAGCAATGATTGCAGACTGGTAGTGTAAGATTTGCGGCCCGACAGGTTTTTATCACGTAGCAATGTTAGTTTAAAGTTAGCGTAGGTTTGAGCCGATCCATTAAGTATGAAACTTCGCCTGAACCATAGCCTTTCTGCCGGAATAACTACCTTTTCGATCAATGACGTGGAAATCTGGTGCGTTTCGTCATTATGCCCGACTCCGATGGGTGCCTGCGCCGGCATTTCGAAAGGTGCGGCGGAAAATGTCCACGGGGCGATGCATAGTTTGTCCAGCTTAACCTCCTTCGAGTTGATACCCGCCAATAGCGGATAAAGCCACTGCGATTGGTATGGGATTAGCGTGTCCCCTGCGATCACTGGTTTTGGATTAGTCACGTTCACGATGAAAGTGTCGGCCAGGTAGCCATTCTGGTCTTTGACGTAGAACGTGCTGCTGCTGGCCGGACCAACCGAAAGGTCGCGTATCCCCGAGGCGAGCAGCTGGCTTGGTTGCTGTGCGGAATACCAGTTGTAAGAACCTATCCATGATGCGGTGAGCTTGACCGCGTCGCCGCCATTTTGAACAGTGATCGTTTTTTTGACACCCACATCTTTCATGACCACGAATGAGTCGGCGATGGTATACATCGGCGAAGTGTCCGATTCTTTGATGAATTTGACATCGAGGCGGTTTTGCTGAAAAACCAATTCCACGGATCCTCCTTCCTTCACATAAAAATTGGTGGTATTGTCACCGGTCAGGTTGTCGAGCGGTGGATTGGAAGTGCTGGGGTGTTTGACGTCCGAACTGTTCGTGTAACCGCCGTCGACTTCGGAGCTGTTGCTGGGGTTTACCCAGCCCCGGCCGGCCGATCCGGTAAGAATGTAGGTATAGGCCGTTTCACTATTCGTGTTGATGTAGGGTTTGGTGGTTGGATAGCGTCCTAAATTGCCATTCCCGCTTGATCCGCCTGTTTGCGTGTAGTCGCTTGTGCGCGTTTGCTGCCCGGTCTTTTTGCGGATCATACCCGCGCGCTCGTAGGCATGTGAGTGCGATACGATCAGTGCATCCACGTGATACTCGGGAGTTTCCAGGATTGGTAATAGTTTTTCCTGAACCCGTTTCATGTCGTATTCGGTGGGGAAATGGCCGATTGTAGAAAACGGCGGTAAGTGGAAGGTTACCACGGTCCATTTTTGTTTGTTGGCCTTCAAATCTTTTATAAGCCATTGCACCTGCGGCAGCATGTCGATGGCTGAGTTGGCGGAGTCGTCGAGCGCAATCGAGTTTTTACTGTACAGGTCAAAGTAGGAGGTTGTCTGAAATCTTCTCTCCCAGTTCTGACTTGCATCAGAGGACTCTACCAGCGGCGGATTCAGCACCACGAAGTGAATGTTTCCCTGGTTGAAAGAGTAGTAACCCTTTTTGTTATACGTAGGCTCTCCGCCGAATTGCGCACTGTCGGGATAAGCGAATGTGGAGAAGCTGGCGGCGGTTTGTTTATGGTATGCCTTGCGAATGGGAACCTTTGTACCGTTTTTATTTAAGTAGTTATCATCCGGGTCATAGTCATGGTTGCCGATGACCGTCCACGAGGGGATATGCGACAGAAGCTGTTTGTCGTTGGGTCTGTTGTAGAATTTAAACAAAGTAGTATCCAATGCCGTTTGAAGGCCTTCATAAGGCGAAACATTCGAATTGTCGCCCAGGAAAATAATCCCGTCTACGTCCGGGTTGTTCCTCGCGCTCAGATAGGCCAGGTAAGCATCGCGTACCTTGTAGGGGCGCGGGTTCTGGCTTTTGCCTGCCCCTGAATCCCCCAGGAGCCAGAAGCGCCTCGTTCGCGTGGTATCCGAAGGGTCGGGCTGGGTGTGGAAATAGTTGACCGAGGGGTTGTACTGCAACTGCCTGAATTCGTTTCCCACATAGTAACCCACGCTGTAATAGTACCGGGTATCGGGTGTCAGATTCAGCAGTGTCACCATGTGAAGCGTGTCGCTTTTAGTAACAGTTACCTCCTTGTAAATTTCCAGATCAGGGTTGGAACTGTACCGGACGGTAGCACCTGTGGCGATATTGGTATACCAGCAGACGGTTACCCGGTTGTGTGAAGCGAGTTGCAGGTAGGGATAGCGGAATAATGTGGTCGTTTGACCTTCCAGTTGAGCATCGAAATAAATGTCCGAGCTGGTCTCCCCGGTTTGATGAAGTTCAACGGCGATGGTGTTGGTCCCGTTTTGGATAAGACTCGTGGAAAGCACCGTATCAATGGTGTAGAGCGGAGTGCCCACCGGGCTTCCGGCGTAGCCGCCCTGGGAAGGAGTCATGTTTTTCCGGGCCACCTCTACGCCGCTGAGGTAAATGACAATGCCGTCGTCGAGTGTCGCGCGCAGGCGCAGGCGCCCATACTGCGACACATTGCTGACGTTGAAGTTTTTTCGGAAGTAAAACACCGGATAGTTGGGTGTAGTATTATTGGGACCGCGTTGAAGCGTCGTGTTATAGGAGTAGCCGCTGTTGCTGCCGAATCCGAATGGAGCCTTGGAGCTGGCCCAGCTTCCGTCGTTAAAACCGGGCGCGGCCCAGCTCGTATTGCTTTGTACCACGCCATTTTGCACGTACTTCCAGTCCGATTGGTAGGAGACGATCACTTGCGCCGTAGCCCGGCCTGTGATCAGTATGAGCATCCAAATCATGAATTGCCCGACGGCCATATGCCTCAGGGTTCCCTGACGAGCGGATTTCGTTTCCATAATGAGTTGAATTGAGGGTTGTTACGGTTTAATTTACAGTTTTATTTGTAGAAAAACTATGATAAAACCAGTATTCTTTTCAAGCCTCCGGCACGCTTATTGATAGTAGTTTGCCAAGCGCCAAGCCGCACAGATCATCCATTAAACCGTATTTATGGGATTATTTTTCAAAAGCCGCAAACATGCTCCCGCACCCGAGTTGCCCGATTGGCTTTCCGTGCGGGATGGTTTCCCTTTTTATATCAAAGCGCCTATGGTGCTTATCGGACTTTACCTGTTTTTTTACATTCTCGACCAGTTGCAAGAGATCATCGTCCCGTTCGCATTTGCCGGGCTGATCGCTGTGTTGCTCAACCCCGTTTACAACCGATTTCAGAAATGGAAGTTCAATAAGATCGTCGCCATTGTGCTTACGATCTTTATCGCCGTTCTCGTGGTGGCCGGCATCATGTTCTTTCTTTCTTCGCAGATCGTCCAGTTCGGTGATATGATTCCGCAATTGGAAAAAAAGACGATAAAGCTGCTGGGGAATTTGCAGGAATGGCTTTCATCCACATTTGGTATTTCGACCGAAAAACAGATGAGCATGCTCGACGAGGCGATCAACAACAGTCGGACATATGTGGGTAAGACCGTGAACACGCTTTTTGGTATTATCAGCTTTTTTGTGCTCATACCGCTCTATATTTTCCTGCTGTTGTTCTACAAGCCATTGATCCTCAATTTTATATTTGAGGTTTTTGATGAAAATAACTCGGAGCAGGTTGCTGAAATTTTACAGGAAACCAAGGGCGCGGTGCAAAGCTATATTGTAGGACTGATGATCGAAACCACGATCGTTGCGACGCTGAACTCCATTGCGCTACTCATCCTGGGTGTGCCGTATGCCCTGTTGCTGGGTGTGATTGGAGCGATCCTGAACCTGATCCCCTACATCGGCGGTATTATCGCCATTGCATTGCCGGTGCTGATCTCGTTCATTACCAAGGACGGATACACGACACCGTTACTGATTATCGGCGCTTATACGGTGATCCAGTTTCTGGATAACAACATCATTGTGCCGCGCGTCGTGTCTTCCAAGGTATCTGTCAATGCATTGATATCCATATTGGTAGTGCTCCTTGGCGGCACGCTCTGGGGCGTGAGCGGGATGTTTTTGTCGATCCCGTTTGTGGCGGTGCTGAAAATCATTTTCGATCGCATCGACGAGCTGAAACCGTGGGGAAAACTGCTGGGCGACACCATGCCCGACGATCCGCCCGCGAAGGTGGTGAATCCGAATGAGGCGGAGGATAAGGAACGGACGTTGTTCTGAAAACAAATAGGCAGGCATTCGTTCGAATGCCTGCCTATTTGTTTGAAATACATGGTTAATCAATAATCCAGCTTCTTGATCGTACCATCGCCAAGGCTGAGAACGTAGAATGTGCGGTCACCCCAGCGTTTGATGTCAGTCGGTCTGTCGAGTCCGCTGAAAAGCACCGTCCCGTCTTCGTTCAGCACCGAACCGGTATTGGCCTTGAAACCCGGAGGATTGCCCGGACCACCCGGAGGCATTGTAAAGTCGGCGTAATGCAGCAGGAGCGGCTTGTTGTTGACAGTCAGAGTCAAATGGGTAAGGGTCGTAAAGCCAGATTTGTAGGGAACCATCACACCACTGGTGTTCACTTGATAAATATTTGCTGCTCCCGGCGAGAACGGAAAGCCGGTAAGACTGCTGAGCACAAATTGGGTACCATCAAACACGATACCGGTAGGAACCGGATCCCTGTTGGGCGCGACTGGCGGGAAAGTAGTGAACAGGCTTAGCGTGTGCGTGTCCTTATCGCGCTTGATGACCGCGTTGGCGCCGGCGTCGGCAATATAAAGGTGCCCATCAGGCCCTTTGGTCAGACTGAATGCGTTGGAGTTGTTGTCAAACGTAAGATTGAGGGTCGATACATAGGCCCTGATATTCTCTTTGGGGATTGTGTTCTTGTCAATAGGCGGATTTCCTGAGGCAAAGCCAGACACGTCGATAATATAGAGAAAGCCTTCGACACCATGAAGCAGATATACTGTGCCGTTTTCATAATATAAATGGCTGATACCTTCCACATTACCCTGGTTGAAAATGGATTGAAAACCTGCTACAACGGTGGTCTTGACACCCTGTGGCGTGATCATTACCAGTGCGCCGTCGTTGTTGCCGGTACCGCCTTCGGTAACCCAGAAACGTCCTTGTTCGTCGATTACCATCCCGATGGGCGCGCGCAGGCCGTTGACAAAGGGCGAAACGGCGAACTGGGTAGGTTCCGGAACCGGCTCACCGTGGTCGGTACAGGCGTCGATGGCGACCAGGCCGGCCATCAATGCAAATGCAATTAAAGAGAGGAAATGCTTTTTCATCGCGGTTGAGTTTTGAGTGGATGTGTAGAAATGCAATGGTAGAAGTTGTGAGCAAAAGTAGAAGTTGGCCCCACTTTACTATTGTATAGTTGTGAGCAAAAGTAGAAGTTGGCCCCACTTTACTATTGTATAAATGCGTCATTATCAACGGAATTTAGTAAGCGGTAAAGTTTGTAACTTGCGATTCAGATATTCACTACCAAACCGCTCATGAATCAGGACATTCACCAGCCGTTACCGGCCGCTTACCTTTCCATTGATGAAGCTACCAAAGCCTCAGGTTTCACAATGGCTTCCGACATTCACACCTGCTCACTGCTCAAAACCCTGGCTGCTTCCAAACCCGGCGGCAAGTTCCTCGAACTCGGCACAGGCACGGGCCTTTCTACGGCCTGGATACTGGACGGGATGGACGCACATTCCACGCTTGTATCGATCGATAACGATGCTAGCTTCCTTGAAATCGCTGAAAACCACCTCGGCGGCGACCCGCGCCTTACGCTGGTGCACACCGATGGCCAAGATTGGGTGAATGCGCACCTGGGCGAGCGGTACGACTATATTTTTGCCGATACCTGGCATGGGAAATACCTTCTGCTCGACGAAGTGCTCAACATGCTCAATCCGGGCGCATTTTACATCATCGATGACATGCTGCCGCAGCCCAACTGGCCGGAAGGGCACGATCAGAAAGCGCTGAACCTCATCGAATACCTCGATAGCCGGTCGGACCTGTCTGTCACCAAACAGGTTTGGGCGACGGGCATTATCCTCGCAGTGAAGTACTGAGTGCTACCATTCTTTCCAATCATTTCGTGAAATCGCCCTCTGGCTCAACCGGAGGGTGATTTGTAACTTTTTATGGTTTGTGTAGGAGTAAATTAAGTGTTGTGTATGCTTGACTTTGATAATTGTAAGATGATCTTGTAATGATCGAAGATTGAGTACTAACCCTTAAATCTTAGCTTATGTGCCAAAACCATGGAGTAGCTTACATCCGGCCCGGTGAGGTCGAAGTGCAGGAGATTGAGTACCCAAAACTCGCGCTGGGTAACCGCAAGTGCGAGCACGGGGTGATCCTGAAAATTGTTTCCACCAACATTTGCGGCAGCGATCAGCACATGGTCCGTGGGCGCACCACCGCTCCGGCCGGGCTGGTGCTGGGGCACGAGATCACCGGAATTGTGATCGAAGCGGGCAGCGACGTCGAATTCATTAAAGTCGGTGACCTGGTGTCCGTACCTTTTAATATTGCCTGCGGCCGATGCCGCAATTGCAAGGAGGGTAAAACCGGCATTTGCCTCAACGTAAACCCCTCGCGCCCGGGCGCTGCATACGGGTACGTGGATATGGGCGGCTGGGTAGGCGGGCAGGCCGAGTACGTAATGGTCCCCTATGCTGATTTTAACCTCCTGAAATTCCCCGACAAAGACCAGGGAATGGCCTATATCAAGGACCTCACCCTGCTTTCCGATATCTTCCCGACCGGCTATCATGGTGCCGTTACCGCCGGGGTAGGGCCCGGCTCGATCGTGTATGTAGCAGGTGCGGGCCCGGTGGGTCTTGCGTGCGCAGCCTCGTGCCACCTGCTCGGAGCCGCGGTCGTAATCGTCGGTGATATGATCCCCGAACGCCTCGCGCAGGCCGCCAGCTTCGGCTGTGAAGTGATCGACCTGACGAAGGACACGTCATTGGAACAGGCAATTGCTGAGATTATCGGCGTACCGGAAGTGGATTGTTTCGTGGATTGTGTCGGTTTTGAAGCCCGCGGTCACGGCGCCCACGCTGTGGAGGAGCGCCCGGCCACAGTACTGAATACTGCCATGGCCGTCACCCGCGCCGGCGGCGCTATCGGTATCCCGGGCCTTTATGTCACCGGCGACCCCGGCGCCCGCGACTCAGCCGCGAAAGAAGGTAGTCTCAGTATCCGCATAGGTCTTGGTTGGGCCAAGTCGCACTCATTCTACACCGGCCAATGCCCCGTGATGAAGTACCACCGCAACCTGATGAATGCGATTCTCTATGACAAAATTAAGATCGCCAAAGCTGTGAATGTGGAGGTGATTACATTGCAAGACGCGCCGAGAGGCTATGCCGATTTTGACAAGGGTGCGGCCAAGAAGTTTGTGATTGACCCGCATGGGATGATTGTTTGATTTCGCAAGTGATACTACGGCGGCGGCTCCTGGGTTCTTATTTGATTCAGGAGCCGCTGCTGCTTGTTTAAAGCCGGATACCTGCATGAAAGCGAACGAATCACACCATCACCACTGAAGAAGTTTCGGCACAAATGCCTATTGGATATGTTTTATTTAAGCGTATATTGCTACACGGCTATTGGGACGAGCCCCTTTAAGTATCCGCCAATTCATTTTACGTTCGTTTATTCGGTCTGCTTGCGGGTAGACAATACCTGCATCACTTTGTACGGAACCTTGCCAGCATAGTTCCGTGACATTCACGCGTTCCCCTTCCTGTACCGTATCATTCAATCAATTATAGTGAGACTGAGCGGTAGAAAATCCCTCCCCTAAAAACAATTAAAATGAAAGAAGTGTTACTTTTTTCGATAACGCTGACCGGCGTTATGCCTTCGTTTGGGCAGAAAGCAAACGAAATCATCGGAATGGAGCATCCGGCGATTGCAGTGGTGAACAATTTTTTGGTAGCCGCGATCAGTGGTGATCCGGAAAAAATTGCGAGCTATTTAACAGACGATTTTGTGTTCTACCATGGTACAAGCGCTGCCCAATACGACCTCGGGATCGGAAAAGAGCGGTTTGTCAGGCTAGTATATTGCCATCAGCAAGAGTCGGGTTGTTTGATTATTGAACCTTTTCCCAATCTGTATCCGGAAAGGGTCCAATACCTGGAAGATTATCGAAACAAGGAAGTATGGGTGCAAACCTGGAATGTTCCCAGGGAAGTAAACAGAGTGACCGGGGCAAAATTGAATACGCCGGCTCCCCGCCTCTATAAAGTATCCAAAGGGAACAAAATTAAGATTATCATCAACTATACGCTGGTACATCGAAAGCACCTGATAGATTCGTGATAATTCCAGCAGTGCGCTGCACCTGTGGCGGCAGTTGCAGCGTGCTGCTAGATCCATTGAAACGGATCCCCCGACGCTACGTGCGTCACTTTGAGCCCCGCAAGTTTGGGCTGCAACCACTCCACAAAATACTCCATTCCCGGCTCTTCGCTCACAGCGTGTCCCAGCACGATCAACGCCATTTTGGAGCCTAGCAGTCGCCCGTCGCGGGCATATTCTACACCTTCCCATTCCGGTGTTTCGCCTACGATAAGCACGTCGGGCTTTTCTGCAACCGCCACAGACACTTGCCTTTGGCCGCCGGCTGCACCGGGCATAATGGCGAGCTTGGAGCAGGGTTGGCTCAGGTCGCCTACGACACGAAGTTTCTGAATGCCGAGTTTGGTTTTGAGATGTTTCACCAAATCGCCTAATGTGGTAGCGGGTATGGTCAACGCAGGTGTTTCGTTTTGATAGTACTGCGTCCACCCGGCTTTTTTGACCACGCCATAGCGGATTGCATCCGGTTTGAGGGAATGGCAGTAGTCGTGGAAACGCCAGACGGTGATTTTGTGCTTTTCGAGCAGTGCCTGCTTCTTTTTGACGACGTCGTTGCTTTTTACCCAATCCGGATCGTCACGGTGGTTGTAGAAGGTTGGTTCGTGGGCGATGATGAAGTTGGCTTTCAGTTTGGCGGCCTGTTCGATGACCGTAGCCGTGGCGAACATCGTGGTGACAATGCCTGTCACGGTCTGGTTGGCGCTTCCGGATTTGATGGTGTCGACTGTATCCGGGATCGGTTTCAGATTACCTTCTTTGAGGATCAGGTCGATGATCTGCTGAACGGTATAGGCTTTGGGCGCTGCACCGAAGAGCATTTCAGGCGTCAGAAATGCGAATGCGCCGGCGGATAATGCGGCCTGGCCGAGGAAGCGGCGACGGTTTGGGTCGGGTGTGGTCATAAGTGGTCAGTGTTGTCGGGAATGGTCAGGGGTAGTCAAGTGTAGTCAGGTGTGGTCAAGTGTTGTCAGGAATAGTCAAGTGTGGTCATGAGTGGTCAAGTGTTGTCAGGAATGGTCAGGGATAGTCAAGTTTTGTCAAAAATGGGGCATAGATTAAGTACTAGGTGGATTTTACCCAATATAAAACAATAATGACCATTTCTGACTACTCCTGACCACACCTGACTACACTTGACTAAACCTGACTAAACCTGACCACACCTGACCACTCCTGACCACTCCTGACCACACCTGACTAAACCTGACTAAACCTGACCACACCTGACTACACTTGACCACGTAGGACATCAGCCTATTCGCTCCTGAGCGACTTCACCGGGTTCATCAGTGCCGCCCGGATGCTCTGAAAGCTTACCGATACGAGTGCGACAGCGATGGATAACACCGCAGCAATTACAAACATCCACCATTCGATTTCAATCCGGTAAGCGAAGTCGTTGAGCCAGAATGCTACGCCGTACCAAGCGATGGGTGCTCCGATAAGGACGGCAAGGAGTACGAGTTTGAGGAAATCTTTGGAAAGCAGCGCTACAATGCCCGATACGGTAGCACCCAGGACTTTTCGAACGCCTATTTCCTTCGTGCGCTGCGCAATAGTGTAGGACGAGAGCCCGAAAATACCGAGTGAGGCGATCAGCACGGCCAGCAACGAGAAGAAGCTGGAAATCTGGCCGAAAATGCGGTCGTCTTTGTATTGCTCGTCGAAACGCTGGTTCATGAAAAAGTAGTTGAAACTGTTGCCGGGGAAAAACTCATCGTATTTTTTGCGTACCATAGCAATGCTCTGTGTAGGGTTTGAAGCATTGATTTTTACAGAAATAAATCCGGACAACGTATAAAAAGGTGCAAACACGATGGGCTCGATGCTGTGTTTCAGGGATTGCTGGTGAAAGTCGCTCACAACACCCACGATGTCCCATTCCTTGTTATTGAAAACAAATTTCTGCCCGGCGGCGTCGGCGGCATTCTCGAAACCCAGCAGCTTTGCCGCCGATTCGTTCAGAATGGCATTTTTAACTTTGTTGCCGATCGGATTGGAGTCGGTGGGAAGGAAGTTGCGGCCGGCGAGCAGCGGAATTTTGTAGGTTTCAAAAAAGTCGGCATCGATGGACATTCGGTTGAATGTAACGCCTTTGGCCTCGTTGGAGCCGACACGCCGGAAATTGAAACTGCGGCTCAGCCGGTTGCCGAATACACTTCCCGAGGCGCTTGCCATTTGTACCGATGGTATGCGTTCGAGCTCGGTTTTGAAACTGTTGATCCGGTCGATGGACGTGGAATCCCAGCGTGTTAGCTCCGGCCCGCGTACCACAAGCACCTGGTCCATATCAAAACCCAGTTTCTCCTCACGCATGAACTGGATTTGTTTAAAAACGATGAATGTACCCACAATCAGGACCATCGAAGCCGTGTACTGGAACACCACGAGCGATTGCCTTACCCAAATCCCCTTGACCGAACGCTTGAAAGAGCCTTTCACAACCTGTACGGCTTTGAACGAGGACAATGCAAATGCAGGATAAAAGCCCGAAAGCAGAATGCCGAAAAGGAAAATACCCGCCACTGCTAGCGCAAAAACGGGGCCTCCGTACCCTGAGCCTGTCAGCAAGGCGAACGACAACGGCTTTTCAATCAATTTGTTCAGCACAGGTTGTAATAGTAAGGTCAATACAATGCCGAGCGCTAGTCCTACGATGTTGAGCACGACGGATTCGGACATAAACTGGCTGATGAGTTGCCCCTTGGTTGCGCCGGCAACTTTGCGGACACCTACCTCACGTGCGCGTTCGAGCGACCGCGCAGTGGCGAGGTTGATGTAGTTGATCCAGGCAATGAGCAATATAAATACAGCGATAATGAGCATCGTCCAAACAGCTTTTCCATTGTTGACCTGCCCGATTTCATATTCATAATTCGAAAACAGGTGCGCTTTACGGAGCGGTTGCAGGAAAAACTGCTCTACGCTGCCCGAGATCTTATTGCCTTGGAAATGCCGGTCGCTGAATGCAGGTAGTTTTTTCGTTAATGCAGCCACCTCAGCGCCGGGACGGAGTTTGACATAATGCCAGACGTCGGAGCTTTCCCAGCTGTTTCTGATCCACTCGCCCCAGGTCTGCGGGAGCGTTTCAAAGGACATTAGCACGCCATATTGTAAATGGGACGCCGCCGGAAAATCCTTCATAACACCGGTGATCTGATAGGGCCTGCTGTCGAGATCGACCACAATGGATTTCCCGATCAGCGCCGCATAATCGGTCGGAGTAGCATTGAAAATCCGTTTGGCATTGGTTTCCGAAATAACAATGGAATACGGCGCTTTCAACGCGGTTTGGAAATCGCCGGCCACGAGTGGGAATGTAAAAAATGATAGAAAACGCTCGTCGGTATAGACACCTTTTTCAGCAAATATTCGACGATCCTTTTGCAGGCTGAATGTGCCTGGATTGGCCATGGTCGTATAGGTTTCGACTTCGTTGAAATCGCTGGCCATGGCAGCTGCTACCGCTGGGTAGGTAATTGTGCCGTGCTGGATCAGTTTACCTTGTTGGAAACGATCGTTAGTGACGCGGTAAATGCGCTCGAAGTCCCGGTTGAACCTGTCAAAGCTCAGCTCGAAGCTCACGTATTGCAGGATCATCAGACAGGCAGTGATGCCGGCGACCAGTCCGGTAATGTTCATAGCGGAAAAACCCTTGTTTTTCCACATGTTACGCAGGGCGATTTTAAAATAATTACGGATCATAGTGATTCGAAAAACTGATGGTTGTGGAAATTTCGGAGCCTCTTTTCTGAGCGCGAAAGGCCTGGCGAGACTGAAAACGTCGCGCACATAGCGGGCACGTGCATGCTTCGCGCCGTACATGCGTATTCGTTGCGTGAAAAGCTCATGGAGGTCGCCTTCGAGCTCTTCCACCAGGTGCGGCGCACAGAACAACCGCAACAACCGGCCGGGCCAGCGGGGTGGCTGGATGTTTGAAAGATCATTCACTGCGCAGACTTTTTACAGGGTTCATCAATGCGGCGCGAATACTCTGGAAACTAATAGTCGCCAGGGCAACAAGCGTGGAAAGCAATGCCGCCGCGACAAAGATCCACGCAGGGATATCCGTTTTGTATGCAAAACCTTCCAGCCAGCGGTGCATGGCAAGCCATGATAGCGGCGCGGCGATTACGAATGCAATGCCGACCAGTTGAAGGAAGTCCTTGGACAATAAGCCCACAATGCTGGCTGCCGAAGCGCCCATGACCTTTCTGACGCCGATCTCTTTCGTACGCTGAACGGTAGAGTAGGAGGCAAGGCCCAGCAGTCCCAGGCAGGATATGAAGATTGCCAATGCGGCAAAATTCAGAAATAGCGCTTCAAAGCGCTCGTCGGCGCGGTACTGTCGGTCGTAGAACTCGTCGAGGAAATAATAGGTGAACGGCTTGTCGGGATTAGCCTGTTTCCATTGATTTTCAATCGCTGAAACGGTTTGTTTCACATGACCGCCGTCGATTTTGACGGAGAGCAGGTTGCCATTCCAAAAATCAGTAATGCGGAAAGTTAGCGGTTTGATATTTTCCTGTAATGATTTGAAATGGAAATCCCTGACCACACCGATGATCACCCCTTTCCGGCCCCATTGCTCGAACTTTTTACCTACGGCCTCGGCGGCCGAACGGTAACCGAGTACTTTTGCCGTTGCTTCATTGATCATCAGTGATTGGGTACTGTCGGTCGAATGCGCGTTGGAGAATGCCCGCCCGGCTACCACCTTCAATCCGTATTGCCGGATAAAATCGAAATCCACGCGGTAGACGTCCAGGTTACCGGCCTGCATTTCGCCGCTGCTGTTCTCGATTTTCGAATATGCCTGCGGGGTCCAGCTGCCGGGCACGGCGGCCGAAGCCGTTGCCGACCGTACGCCTGCAAAATTCAGAATGGATGCCTTAAAAGCATCGCGGTCACGGCCGGTACCTGCCTGAACAACCAGCATCTGGTCTTTGGTAAAGCCCAGCTCGTGGCTGCGCATGAAGTCGAGCTGCGTGTATACGACGGCGGTAGCAATGATCATGACGATAGAAATGGCAAACTGCACCGTTACCAGGCCTTTTCGAAGCATCACCCCCTTAATGCTCGTAGTAAAACGGCCTTTCAATACCTTCACCGGTTCGAAGGAGGAGAGGACAAATGCGGGGTAAATACCTGCCATTGTTCCAACGAGCGCCGCGATGACCAAACCCGCTGCTACAAAAGATATTTCATGTACAATCCCTTTGCTGACCTGTTTACCAGCTAATGCGTTGAAAAATGGCAGCAAAATAGCTGCGAAGGCCATGGATAACACAAATGCGATCATGCACATCAGCACCGATTCGGTGATGAACTGTCGCGCCAAAGCGCTTTTAGCAGCACCTACTGCCTTGCGCATACCCACTTCCCGCGCCCGCTCCACCGAACGCGCGGTGGTCAGGTTCACGAAGTTGATGCAGGCAATGACCATAATGAACAGGGCTACTGCGCTGAAAATGTAAAGGTTATCTGCACTGCCCGATTCATCCGCCGGGCGTGTCGAGTGCAGGTAAATGTCTCTCAGCGGTTCGAGACTCAGGCTGATCCGCATTTGCTGCTCGGCCATCATCTTTCCTGCGTGGTTTTGAACAAATGCAGGAAACTTCTTTTCCATTGCAGCCGGGTCGGTACCTGGTTTGAGCAGCACGAATGCAATAGCGCCGAAGCTGCCCCACTCGCGCTCGATGTTTTTGTCCTGATGGGCGGTGTAGGTACTCATCGAGACGAAAATGTCACCTTTGATCTGCGAATTTGCCGGCGGGTCCTGCATGATACCTGTAACCTGTGCCGGCTCACTACGATCGCCCAGCAGCAGCGTCTGGCCGATGGGATCGGCGCCGCCGAAATATTTTTGGGCGGCCGTTTCAGTTAAAACGAGGCTCAGCGGGGCCACCAGGGCAGTTTTTGGATTACCTTTCAGTAATTTTAAGTCAAAAACACGAAATAGGGCCGAATCGGCGAGTACTGTGTTTTCCTCAATGAATTTGAGCTCGCCCTTCCGAATCAGCGTTTCTTCCTTTTGTACCCGCACAAAAGCCTCCACTTCTGGAAAGTCATTTTGCATATTGGAGGCCATCGCCCACGGGCTGATCGCGTAGCGGAGCGTTTCGGAGCTGGTTTTAATATCCGCCGCGACGCGGTAGATGCGGTCGGATTTTTGATTGAAAGCATCATAGGTCAGCTCGAAATGCACATACAATGCGATGAGAAAGCAGGCAGTCATGCCCGCGGATAGTCCCAGTACATTAATAATCGAGAACATTTTGTGCTTCGCGAGGTTGCGAAATGCGATTTTAAAGTAGTTGCGGATCATGGCTGGCTGGATTAATGCGGGTTGGGGATATTTTTCTCGTTTTGCTTTCACGGCGAAAGGCCGCATCAGCGAAAGCACATCATGCACGTAACGCCGGCGGGCTTCACGTATTCCGTAAGTGCGTACGCGCTGCGCGAAGAGTTCAAGTAGATCGCCTTCGAGGTCGTTTACCAGGTGCGACGCGCAGAACCAATGCAGCAGGCGCGTGGCCCATCTGGGCGGTTGAATGGGGGCTTTCATGGCTCAGGCGGGTTTGGGAATGGCACTCCACATGCGGTTACGGATCTCACGGATATTGTCGAGTGCTTTGGTACCGGCCATCGTCACGGTGAAGAATCGTTTGCTTCGCCCGCCCCGCTCGGCTGTGGCCCCGCCCAGGCGTGAGGACAGCAGGCCTTTCTCTTCCAACCGGTGCAATGCGGCATGTACGGCCCCGAGGTTTACCGAGCGCCCCATTTGCTGCTCGATCTCGTTGGTAATCGAGGCGCCGTATGCATCTCCGGCCAGTATCGCAACGGCCAGCAGCACTACCTCTTCAAACTCTCCCAGATAGGTTCCTTTCATAAGGGTTTTATTATTTCTGTAAATGTATAACAAATGGTGTGCCTAATATGTATTGTGTTGATTTTTAGAGGTGTATGTAAGGGTTAGAGCAAAGAAATGTCCGCATTCGGACATTGATCATGCCGGATGCGGACAGTAGGGGATGTTTTGAGATGGCTATTGGCGGATAATCCTGAATGTACTTTTCTGAGTTCCCGATTCCACATTCAGCAGCAAAATGCCCGACGGATATTTACGGAGGTCCAGATGCAATGTTTCGTCGGTGGTGTGAAACGAAGCGAGCGGCTTGCCGGAGGTATCAGACAAATGCACGTTGTGTTTTCCTCGTTTTCCAAAATTCAATGTCACGAATTCCCTGGTTGGATTGGGAAATGCGACGATTGCGTGCAGGGCGGGTTCTGTACCGGTAATAACCCCGATCTTGACAGTGGCTGGTGTCAGTACATTACCGGGCCCGCATACATTCGAGAGGCTTTTGATGGTGTACGTTCGTCCGGGGGCAGGGGTGTACAAAGGCAGTGAGTCGGTCCTGAAAAAGGACGTGTTAGTAACGGTACCTGTTTCAGTCTCGTAGATGGTCGAGATAGGGAGCTCTCCCGTGAGGACGATTTCCGCCTTGGGGGTATCGACGCCATTAAATGTTACGGTTTCGCTTGCGAATTTTACTGTCGCTTTCAGTTTCAGGAAAATCACGCCGTGGAAATCGGCACTGGCCACGCCTGCGTCGCTTGCGGCTATGCGGATGCGGTATCCCGTAGCCCGCGGGAGGTCCGATGGAATGACGGCTATCAGGGACGCCGGCTCCGCGACGGTAGGAATGTTGCGGAAGTTTCGGCCCGTGCTGTCTGAAATTTGCAGCGTAAAGCGGTTGTCCGCCGAAAAATTACCGGTGGTTTTAAATTCAACCTTGATTTCGTCCCCGGCACAGAAAGCCCCGTAGAAACGGGTGGAAAACCACCTGGTGATCTCGACGGTTTTGGCTGAAGGGGGATTTACGGTGACCAGCGCATCGCTGCCTGTGACGCTGCCAGCGCCACAGGCATTGCTGACTGCTACGATCGAATAGGTAGTAGTGGTGGCCGGCGAAACGGTAACCTTGCCGTTGTCACCGGCACTGGGAGAGAATTCGCCCGAGAATCCATTGGAAATCGTGAATTTTATATTTTGCCCGTTGAGCTCCTCAACCGATTTCACTATCAGATCGGTAGTGCCGCCTGCATTAATGGTCGTTGGGCCAATCAGCGATACGGTAGGTTTGACGATAATGCTGACCACCTCCATCACGCTCAAATTGTATTTTGGGACAAAGGCTTTGATACTATAACTGCCTGGCAGCAGGTCCCTGGGTAAGCTGAACCGCCTCGGGCCGGAAAGCACGCGGGTGGAATCCTGCATGACCGTATGTTGCGTGCGGATGTTTGTAATCGTGAAATAAATGAAGTCTTTGGCAAGGTCGGCGTCGCCGGAGAGCTGATAGTCAATCATCAGCCCCTGATCCCGGCATACAGGTTCGCGGGGCGGGATTAAGGTTAGGTCCGGTTTGACTTTATAAGAGAAACTACCATCGACATTGCCGGGCCCGCAATTGTTGGTCAAAAACTTAATGTTGTAGGTGCCAGCTGCGAAAGGAGTGAACTGAGCGATGGCGGATAAGCCCAAACGCTTGTACTCGTCAATGCCATCGGCCAAAAGCCATATGGGTACGGAGCCCTTCATCGCAATATCAATATATACCGTATGCCCCGCTTTGAGCTCGTAGGGTGGGGTGCCGGTCACATCTCTGGGGGTAATCGTTGCGGTGGGGACACTGCCTATCTCGAAGGAAATCCCGCCGGTGCTCACGCTGTCGCTGGATATTACCCGCATTTTATAAGCACCCACTTGTCCCTCAGGTATTTTGTATTCAAAAACACGCCCTGTCGTTTCGCCGACGGTCACAAATGGCTGATTGTTTTTGGAAAACTGTAAAAAGAATTTCGCATTGGGCGCCTCACCATTTAACACACCAAAAGGCACGCGCATTGTGTTGCCAATGCAGAACTTCTGGTAGCTCATTTCTCTGGGTAGCCGAAGGCGGTATGCCTGGATATTGATTTTGAATGGCAGGTTTACTGTTTCTGTCCGGCAGGCGGAGGTGACCGATTTGATTACAAAATTGTTTTCGCCTGTTTTTACAGGAACGTCAAAAGACGTGGTTAATGTCGGGAACACGTTTTTGACGGTGAAATCTTGCTTGCCGTTGAAGTAGGTAAGCTCGAAAACAGGCCCGCCCTCCGAGCGAAGCGTCGCTGTCGGAGATATGTCGTACAGGTGTCCGTCAGCCGAATGGGTAATAGCGAAATTTCCGGCAGGCTGGTGTACGGATACATCGAACGACGAGCTGATCATTTCGGGATTGGTGGCTGCGACTTTTACATAGTAGCTGGTTTGGCCGTCGAAGTCGCGATCTTCGTCGTAGGGCAGGGCAATTCGTATTTTTCCGCTGGCATTAAACGTTTTTACTACCTGGTATTCGCAACATTCGCGTTGGCTTAGTAAAATCCTGAACTCATTGCCCGGCCCGAAGTTTCCGGCCAACTGGACATCAATTTCCAGGGAGTCGCCCCTACATATCTCACGACGGGCAATGGAAGGCGACAAAACCGGTTTGCCGGCGTTAGGGTCTGCAACGGCAAACCTTACTTTGGGTAAATCCTGATTTAAAAAGCAGGCGTTACCAATTGACCGCAGACCAAAATCCCCTGATTGGCTCACGAAAAACCCTGCCGACGACTTGTTTTCCCACTCGCGGATCGTCCAGCTCCTACCTGTCTGCGGCGTAACGTCATAAGGGCCGCCGCCGGTAATCGCGTAGTACGCCGAGGCCGGGCCAGGGCCCGCGACCTTCACCTCGTTCGGGGTCCAGGTGATTTCGGGTTTGCCAAGTACCGACAGTTTGGTTATCCTGTTGGATTCCAGTCTCGGATTTTCCGACAAAAGTTGAAAGGTAAAGTCTCCCGGCCTGCCTTGCGACGAAGCGCGCGCATCGTTGAACAGCGGAACATTAAATTCGATCTCAGTACCAATGCGAACGGCTGGTACGACGCGCTTTTCCCCCGAGGAGGATATACTCATTTGAAAAGTACTACCTGCCTGTAACGGCGTTGTGGTCGAAAAAGGCAGGCGCACTTTGGTGCCTTCACAAAAGCTTTTTATGTCCTCGGGAACGGAAATAAGCAGGCCGGGCGTAACGGTCGCAGTTACTTTTTTGGTAGACAACGGCGCCGGTTCGCATACGGTTTCAATGGACTTGATGAAATAATCGGTCGATGCGGTAGGGTACCGCGTCACATCAAGGAAGAACTCGTTCATTACATCGTCGGTCCCGCTCATGGTCGATCCATCATTAAGCCTTATCACGTAAGGATTCGGGCCTACATAACGTACACCCACGGGAAATGCCTCTCCGGCCTGTACGTTTCTGCTCTCCGAGATGATTTCGGCATGCGGCCTGGGCGAAACGCGGAAACCGACGTCCTCGTAAGAACCGACAATACCCACATTCGGAATCAGCACAGCCACTTTGAAAAACGTGGGCTTGGTGAGGGGAATGTTGTCGGGAATGGTGGCAACTACCTGGCCGTTATCGAAAATTGCCGGCAATTCATAGTGGTCGGGCGTGATTGGTTCGGGATAGGGGCCTGCCTGTACGATCCGGAGCTTGTAGTTGCCATTAGCAGGTAATGTGCCGTGATCTATCTTGAAATTTACGCGAATCTCCGAGCCCAGGCAAGCCGAATGAGGTGTTACGAGGGTGGTGCCAATGGACGTCGGATTGACATATGCCCTGGCTTGTCCGCTCACTTCCATGGCGCCGCAGAAGTTTTCGGCATGAGCGATCGTATAGGTGGTCGATGCCTCCGGACACCGGTATTTGAGAGTAGATCTCGTTTGTTCCGGGGTCATAGTGCCGTCTAACCAGATTTTGCTGCTATCCATCAGTGTGGCGATGACGTTGGAGCTGCTGTTGGTTTGAAACAGGAGGCCGAACTCACGGTACTTGTTAACAGTATCGGTTTGTGTATTGCCAAGCGTCAGCGGCGCTTTTCCATGCAATGTCACGGAATACGACCAGTTGCTCATTACCGCCGGGGAAGAGGCAGTGATCTGGATTTCATACCTTCCACGAATTTCCACCCGGTTGCGGGGGATGGTGAATATAAACTGCTGATTTTCGAATGTGGCTGGAATTTCTATATAGTCAGCCCGGTTGCCTTTCTTTAGCCGCGCCTTGAACACATTGCTCTGGGAGTAGAGGCCGCTCACCGAAGCGTTCAACCTGACAGGCGTATTTACGCAGATTTCCTGTGGCGCACTAATGGAAATGGACGCATTTTGCGCAATAGCACGAATGGACAATGTAAAAAACAAAAGCAGTAGCAAGTAAAATTGATTCATCAAGAGGAAAGTGTTTACTAGTATTGTAATTCGAATTTACTACAAAAAATGTTTCTCCGGTTACTTATGGTTTTCGACTTCCGCCTGCAAGTTTTCCAGACCGTCGCCCGCCGGTTGAGCTTTACCAAAGCCGCTGCTGAGCTTTTTATCACTCAGCCTGCTGTGACCAAGCACATTCACGAGTTGGAAAATCAGTTGAAAACTAAATTGTTTGAACGGAACGGGTCGAAGATCAGCCTCACAAAGGCCGGGGAAATACTGCTGCATCATGCCGAGCAGATTTTCGATATTTACCGTAATCTGGAATTTGAAATCAACAGCCTTTCACAGCGGAATAGCGGTAAACTGAGACTGGGGGCGAGCACGACGGCGGCGCAATACATCCTGCCACCGATTCTGGCCGCATTCCACCGCAAGTTTCACAACATCGAGATCACACTTACAACCAAAAACACCGAGGAGATCGAGCATGCATTGCAGCATAAGGAGATCGATTTGGGGGTGATCGAAGGCTTTTCCAAGAATGCCGCCATTAAGTATACAGAGTTTCTGAACGACGAGATAGTGCTTGTGGCTAACAGCAAAAATCCGCTGGCGGCTACGGGCGTGGTGAATGCGGGGCAGCTGCGGGGCATTCCGTTGCTGCTTCGTGAGCCGGGGTCGGGCACGCTGGAAGTGATCGCGCATGCATTGAAGTCGATAGGGCTGGGGCTGGGCGACTTAAATGTGGAAATGCAGCTGAGCAGCAGCGAGAGCATGAAATTGTATATCCTGCATTCGGACAGTATGGCGTTCATTTCGGTGCATGCGGTATTGAAAGAGTTGCAGAGCAAGGAATGCCGTATTGTCGATGTGGAAGGGCTGTCGATTGATCGCCACTTTCATTTCACCACTTTGCATGGCCAGCAGGAGGCTTTACCGGAGCTTTTCATGCGCTTCGCGCTTTATCAAAGAAAATAGACGGCTATATTGCGGGTTTTTCGAGTAGTTATGACTTGCATCCTATTTTAAGAATCTGTGTACTGTACCAATCAACGCTCGATGAAAGTGTTGAAATTATTTTTGTTAAACTATTTATGTTAAAAATCACATTAAGCGTCTCGGCGTTCCTGCTTATGCTATGGTCGACGACGGGCACCCTTCAAAAAGAGGAAAGATCCGAACCCCTGAATCTGACCAAAGCCGACTCCCTTCCTAACGCTGTCGCTTGGCCGGCAGAACTGAATGTAACACATTTTGCAGGTCACGATCTTACGCCAAGTCCGGCCTGTTTGGCTGTGGCGCCTACCGGTGAGGTATTCGTTGGGGTCGATATGATCGGCTCCCTGGGTAAAACACCCGGGAAAGGCAGTATTGTGCGCCTGGTCGATACGAATAATGACGGGAAAGTGGATCAGCACACCACATTTGCCATGCTGGATAACCCGCGCGGGATTATTGCGCAGGGAGACCAGGTGTTTGTTTTGCATACTACTTTCTCCAAGGAAACCGGAAAGGCTTCCGGAATGGACCTGGTGGTGCTGGAAGACAAAAACCACGACGGGGTGGCTGACGGACCGGCCAAGCCGCTTGTAGAGAATGTATGTTCGCCAAAATTCCTCCAAAGCCGTGGTACCGACCATGCTACCAACGGTATCCGCATGGGTATCGACGGGTGGATCTACATTGCGGTGGGTGACTTCGGTTTCCACGACGCGCTCGACCGCTCGGGCAAGAAAATGACCCAATTGGGAGGAGGTATCGTTCGCGTACGCCCCGATGGTACTGAAATGGAGGTTTATACCCACGGATTACGTAACATTTACGACGTGGCGATTGACCCTTATATGAATATCTTCACCCGCGACAACACCAACGACGGCGGCGGCTGGAACATTCGTTTCAGTAACCAGATACAGTCGGGGGAATATGGCTACCCGGTGTTGTTCAAGAATTTTACCGAAGAGATCATTCCTGCATTGATCGACCTCGGAGGAGGTTCGGGAACAGGTTCGCTCTTTATGGACGATCCGACCTGGCCGGCCAAATACAACCGCGTACCGATGATGGCCGACTGGGGCCGCAGCCAGGTGTACGTGCACCGCGTGACGCCGGATGGTCCTACTTTCCAGCAGAAAGAGGAGGAATTTATCAAGCTTTCACAGGTTACCGACCTTGATATCGATGCTTCGGGACGTGTTTACCTGGCGGCCTGGGATGGCGCCGGATATTCGGGTAACCCGGGTAAAGGCTTTATTTCCCGTGCAGTACCGCAGGGATGGCAGTATAAGGAATTCAAAGACATCAGTAAGTCGTCGGTGAAGCAGCTGGCGGCATTGCTACGGTCGGAAAGTGCTGTGCAGCGTCTGGCAGCGCAGCAAGAATTGCTGAAACGCCCGGCAAAAGATGCGGCAAAAGCGGCATGGGCTGTCGCCGAGGACAAGAAAGCTCCTTTGTATGTACGTGTGGCGGGTATGTACACCTACGCACAGGCCTCCGGCGCGGAAGGTATTGGCAACCTGGCGAAACTGGCATCCGAAAGCGGTATGCGCGAATATGCATTGCGCGCACTGGCCGACCGTAAGCCATTTGTAGCCAAAGTGCCGGTAGAGCCGTTCCTGCAAGCGCTCGAAAATGGTCATGCACGGGAGAAACTCGCGGCGGCGATCGGGTTGGGCCGTTTGGGCAGACCGGAAGGTGCGGCAGCATTGCTAAAAGTGAAAGTGCCGGGCTCATTTGCCGCACCTGCCAAAGGGACCGAAGGACCCCACGCAACACCAAACTCGGCGATCGTAACTCCGCACATTGCAGTGCGCGCGCTTGTGGCGCTGAATGCGGTAGAAGCTTGCGTGAAAGCAATCGGCACGGAAAACTCCACGATCGCATTGTGGGCGTTGCGTTACATGCACGATCCAAAGGCCGTCGACGGCTTAATAGCTGCCTATGGTAAAACCAGCGATAAGGTGTTGAAAGAGCAAATCCTGACGACATTAGGAAGAATCTACAAAAAAGAAGCTGATTACGACGGTTCCTGGTGGTGGAGCACCCGTCCGGATACGCATGGTCCTTATTATAAGGCCGTTGAATGGGAGTCGTCGGCGAAGGTCAAGGACTTTTTGACGAAAGAATTTAACGCTTCAAGCGACAAGCAATTCTTCGCCGACCTGAATGAGCGCAACCGCATGGGTATTAGCGAGTTCGGTGGGGAAGAAGTGGTGGCTGCCAAAGAGGAAGTGAAAGTCGACCTGGAAAAGATCCGCAATAAGAAAGGACAGGTGGGGGAGTCGTCGATTGAGGATGTGATGCTGGCCATTGCGAAAATCCAGGGCGATCCGGCCACAGGACGGAAGCTGTTCACCAAACAGGGTTGCGTAGCGTGTCACAGTCTGAGCCGCAGCGAGGTAATGAAGGGACCATTCATGGGCCAGATCGGCTCGATCATGAACCGCGAGCAGATTGCTGAGTCGATTTTGAAACCCAATGCGTCCATTTCTCAGGGCTTTGCTTCGGTGATGATCACTACCAAAGGCGATAAAACTTATATGGGTTTTGTTTCGGAAGAGTCCGCCGAAAAGCTGGTGATCCGTGACATTACCGGTCAGGTGAATACCATTAAAGTAGCCAACATCACTTCGCGCAAGGAAATGGAAACATCGATGATGCCTCCGGGGCTTGCCAATGAGCTGTCCTATGAAGAGTTTGCCTCACTGATTACTTTCTTGTCACAGCAGAAGAAATAGATGGCACGTATGAATAGCTAAAAGCCGGCCCACGATTTCACGGGCCGGCTTTCTTTTTTGGACAAAACCAAGGTTGCAATTTTGAAGATTTTGGGTGCTAAAAGTGCAAAACGGCGCTTTTCTGACGAATTTTTATGCGTTCGTGCCCATTTTTTTGCAGAATCTACAATTTTTGCGATAAATTAGTAGTCTGATAGAAGTAATTTGTAGTTGTTAAGTTGATTAATATTTGCACCCATCGTCTCTTACTCAACGTTTGTTTATACAGCATCCCCCGGCAGGCCCACTTTCGCCGGGGATTTTTTTGACCAGCTTCTTCGAGTCCCGTGGCATTTTATGATTTATCAAAGTCCGAAAGAGCCGATCGCGTACGCGTGATCAAAGGTGAAATTAAGGATGCATTGCTAAGCCATAGTCTTCAAAAAGCACATGTATGCTATTCAGATGAGGATACCTATATACGGAAATCGGCCTACCTGGTAACGGGACGGCTGTATTCAGAGGACGCCACCCTGCGCCCGGCAATCCTTGCGATGCTTTTCAAATTCATGTCCGATCCGGATTTTAAAGTCAGACAAACGGTGATTAATGCTGCTGGTGAAATCGGTAAACAGGATTTCGAAGGAGTTCGATTCTATTTCGACGAAGGATTGAAAGACCCGCACCATTCGCCGAGGAATGCCGTGATTGGCTCGGTGAAAAAAATGGGAGAGGTAAACCCCGAGTCGGTTCTTGCTTGGGCGAGGGAATATCTGCACCACGAAGACAAGGAAATCCGAAGGGAAATTTGTCATGGTATCGAACTCCGAGGCCGCAAGTATCCCGAAGACATTCTGCCGCTATTGGCCGAGCTCCAACACGACCACACGGCGCGCGTACGCAATACGCTCGTACATGTGCTCGGGCAGATTGCCTACAAAAGAGGTTGCCTTGCCAAAGTGCTCGCACATCTGGAAAGCTGGGAAAACCGCCCGCTCGTCGACGCAGCACTCGAAGAAATAATTGATGTACATCACCGTTATCGTAACTTCACAGCGCTTACTCAGGCAGAGGCGATCACTCTGATCGACGCGCATTATCCCGATCGTAAGCGGAAAAGTGGTGGAATGGCGTATTAACTCGAAAGACTATGACCGTAATATCCCGGCTCGCGACGTCGTTGGGCCGTCGCGATGAAGTGCCTAATCAGGAATTGGCGATTGAAATTGCTGCAAATGCCGATGGTCAGGCCGTCGCTGAGCTGGTCGAAAATCTGAGCCATAAAAGTAAGGATGTCCGCCATGATTGCATGAAGGTCCTTTATGAAATAGGTGAGCGGAAGCCCTCGTTGATAGCGTCTTACGCGGATCAATTTGCCGCGTTGCTCGACAGCAAGGATAATCGCATGCAATGGGGCGCTATGACGGCCCTGAATACCATTGTGCATGAAAACCCGGAGATTGCATTTGCCGCGATCCCTAAACTTGCCACAGCCGCCGACAAGGGCTCCGTCATCACTCGCGATAATTTTGTCGCTATTCTGACCAAACTCAGTGACATTCCTGCCTACGCAGATCAGGCGCTTCCCTTACTGAATGAGCAAATGTTAAGCTGCCCATCCAATCAGCTGCCCATGTACGCCGAGAATGCGCTACCGGTGATTGGAAGTCTTCACAAGGCAACATTCGTGAAGACGCTCACCAGCCGCCTGGGTGATTTCGAAAAAGAATCAAAACGCAAGCGGGTGGAGAAAGTTTTGAAAAGGCTTGGGTAGTACTAAAAGTTTACGGTTAGTCTAAGGTGTCCCCCCAAGCCGTCCTTTACGATTCTCATCAATGTGGACAGCCTGATGTCGCTCGCGTCGTTCTCTATTCGCGATATGTAATTTTTCGTTGTTCCACACCGTATCGCCAGTTCTTTTTGAGTCAGGCCTTTTTCCTTCCTTAATTCTTGTAACATCACACCCAGCTTGAACGCTTCAAACTCTTGCTCGAATCGATCTCTTGATGCCGTGCCAAGCGCTCCGTACTGTTCGGTTAAGTGATCGTTGAATGCGGTCAGATTCTTAGTGTCGTTTTTCATCGAAGTATTCATTTTTTAGTTTCTCTGCCAGCTTTAACTCGCTTTGAGGGGGTTTCGAAGTCTTCTTTTGGAATCCGTTACCCAGCACAATAATTTTCCCTCTATCAAAAAAGCAGAACACCCTATATATATCAGAACTAGCTTCGACTCTAATTTCATACAAGCCTGATGAGCCTTCTATATGTTTTAGAAATTTTTCGGGTATTCTGTTGATGCAAGTCAACAGCTTTAATGTCCAGTTGAATTTTTTCTTTGCCTCGGGTTTCAAGGCAGCAAAAAATTCACGATAGTAATGCTTGTAGTAAAAAATCTCGCGAATTGATTCTTCCATAAAGTTACCGGATTAGATAACGCTAGTCAAGTTGTTCTTGCTGGAAAATAAGTCTCCCAGGGCTTAAATGGCAGAAGGATTTTCAAACGTATTGGATGAAAAATCAAGCGGCTCCGATGCTGCCCTCTGGCATCATTTTCGCTGGCGTTGCTCTAAACAACTAGATGTAACCATGGAGCAAACAAATAGGCATTTGGGTATGGTGGAAAGTGCGGCGACGGTGTCCGCTTTTCTGAAAGCATTGAATAATGGTGACTTTGAGGACGCGGGGGAGTTGATGGACGAAAACGTGAAGTTCGAGGGAGTGCTCGGGAGTGTGGAGGGAAGGGACGAATACGTCAGACAAATGGCGAAAATGAAGCTACGCTATGATGTGAAGAATTTACTCTACGATGAGCATTCCGTTTCGGTTCTTTATGAGATCGACATGGGCGGTAAGAAAGTGCTCACCTCTGGCTGGTACGAAGTGCATGACGGCAAAATCACGCACATTCGTGTGATCTTTGATCCGAGACCTGTTTTGTCTTAGGTAGCTGAGGACTTATGGTTTTTTAATAACAGTCTTTTTGCGCTTTACCGTGTAGGAGGTGGTGGTGTCGGTCTGGGGCCGGCCGGTACTGCTGCGATTGCCTTCAATGCTGCCCGATGAGTTGATGGTACCATTATCATTCAATATCGGGCCCGTTTCCGCGTTGGCCGAATCTTTCAGAATAGCATTCAGATCGGACGAATCGGCAGTCTTAATTTGGTGTCTTTTCGATTTGCGCTGATATTTCTGCTCATGTCTTGAAGATCGCGTCGATGCGTCGTCAGATTGTGCGAAGCCCCAGGCCGGGACAGTCAACATAAGGGCCAGTAAGAGTGTTTTAGGCAGTTTCATAGGAAGCGTGTCTTGTACTTTGATGATTTAATTTTCTCCTCAAATACTGTTCCAGAACCGTCAAAACCTACACCGTCCCTGCTGCCCGGTGCTTGCGGCGGAATTCGCCCAAACTCATTCCCTTGCTCTTTTTGAAGAACCGGTTGAGGTGGCTTTCGTCGGTGAATGAAAGTTCGGATGCAATTTCATTCATACGCATGTCGCTATGGAGCAATCTGGTTTCTACGAGTTTTACCCTTGAATTGACGATGTATTCCTGCATTGTTTCATTGGTGTGTTTCTTGAAATATCTTCCCAGGTAGGATTCCGATATCCCAAAGTGGCTGCTGATGCGTGCGGCCTTGATCTTTTCGGGGTGATAAATGTTGGCCTGGATGTATTGCAGGATGTCAATAGCCTTTTCCTCGCTGCATTCGGTGATTTTCTCGGGCAGGTACATAGCAATGTTGCGGGCCACGAGGATGATCATCGTGTTGACGTATTGCCTGATAAGCTCCTGGTTGTACATATCGCGGTTGACGTACTCGCGGATTATCGCTTCCACCAACGGCTTGACAATGCTTTTGTCTGTCTGGTTTTTGAGAATGCACCCGGGTTGGTGGCTGGCATTCTGCAAGATGAATTCCAGCCTTTGCAGCAGGTCTTCCCTTTGCGACGCGCTTACAAGCGATGTGTTCCGTTTGATATACACATCATTGAAACGGATAAAAACAAATTTGGTGGTTGTTTCGATGTCGAAGGAATGGGTATCCTCTGGCGTGAGCAGAAACATATGGCCGGCATTGTACCGGAAAGTATGCTGGTTGATCTCTTGCACGCCAGTACCTTCCAGAATGTAGATCAGTTCAAAAAAGTTATGCTGGTGCGTCGGTTTAGGGCATTCATTGAGCTCTTTGTAGATAATTTCGAAGGGCTCGTGAAGATTTTCTTTCATGTCAGTGAGAAGTGTACCGGATTTTAGAAAAATTGTACTGTAAAAATACCTAAAAATCGGTACAAATTTGCATTGTCAAACACAAAATCATTCCAGCTCATGAAAGCAACATTTTTGACCGATACTAATGCTCCGCTCATTATCAAAGAAGTGGAAACGCCTGTGCCTGGCGCGGGTCAGGTGCTTGTTAAACTGGCCTATTCTTCGCTGAACCACCGCGATGTGTGGATTCAGAAAGGGCAATATGCCGGGCCGAAAGCAGGACTTATCCTGGGTTCCGACGGCTTGGGCACGGTGGTCGAAACCGGCGCGAATGCAGACCCGGCCTGGATCGGGAAGGCGGTGATCATCAATCCCAGCCACGATTGGGGGGATAACCCGGCCGCATTTGGCGACCAGTTCAAAATCCTGGGTAATCCCGAGCCCGGTACCTTCGCCGAATACATTGCTGTGGACGCCCGGTATATTCACGAGAAGCCGGAGCACCTTACCGACATAGAAGCGGCAGCGCTGCCACTCGCAGGTATTACCACCTACCGTGCCTTGTTTACGCGGGCCGCGCTGCAACCCGGCGAGCAGATATTGATCACCGGCATCGGCGCGGGTACGGCTTTGCTTGCCCTGCAATATGCGGTCGCAGCGGGTGCCAAAGTGTACGTTACTTCCGGCTCGCAAGACAAGATCGAGAGAGCCAAAGCGCTCGGCGCGATCGAAGGTTTTAACTACAAGGAAGAAAACTGGTTCCAGAAGGCGAAAGAGGCAACAGGCGGATTCGACGTCGTGCTGGACAGCGCCTCAGGCAAGGGATTTGGGAATCTGATCGAGACGGCGAAGCCCGGCGGCAGGATCGTATTTTTTGGTGGGACCGACGGCCCGATCGGTAACATTATTCCTAACAAGGTGTATTGGAGAAACCTGTCGATCCTCGGTACGACGATGGGAACATTGCAGGAGTTTCAGGATATGCTCGCATTTACTGCCAGCCATCAGGTTAAGCCCATTGTTGACAAAGTCTATCCCTCGTTGGCCGACGCGCAACAAGCCTTCGATTATATGCACGAAGGCAAGCAGTTTGGTAAAATTGTGCTGAAAAATCAGTAAGGAGGAAAGGGAGGATGGAGGAAAGGAATATTAATCCATCCTCCCCTTTCTCCTTCCTCCCTTTCCTCCTTTCTCCCATTATTTACTCGACCGTAATTCCGGCCATGTCTTCGAGGCGTGCTATTAATGCCCAGCCGTAAAAATCGTTGGCCACTGCTACCATCAGCTCGTTTTTGCCTGCTTTGAAGGGAATGACAAAGGAGGTGTTTTCGATAGAGCATCTACCGCCGGGTTCTTTCATAATGGGCGCCGCAAAAGTGTTTTTGTCAACATACAGGTAGCGGCCGTTCAGAAATACCCACACATCGTCGCTGAAACCCATCGCCATCTTCTTCTTCTGGTCGGTTTTGGAAGTAATATTGACTTTCATCCACACCACCCGGCGCTCCTTGCTCATCCCGAATTTACGCGTGAGGTTGATCATACCCCTTCTTTCCGCCCATATCGGCTCCCACATTGTTTCGGCTTTGGGTGCATGGTCAAGGCTGAAATCTACATTTTTGGGCAGGACAGTAGGCTCACTGACCTGCCATTTGCGCAAGTAGCGCGGATCGTGCGCAACCGGGTCTGGGCCTTCGTAAGCGGGAAGCCCCTCTGTTTGCCCAGGTTTAACAACCAGATTTGAAACAATCCCTTCACCTTCGAATGCCAGGGTACCCTCAGTGACATTGCCTTCCATTCTGGGTACTTCCATCGTGGGACGCTGCATATCGTTCACAAATACACGCAGTTGGTGCCCCGAAGCGATCAGCTTCACGTGGTTCCAGGTTTTATTCTGGAAATTGGCTTTTCCCTGATATTGCGGCAGCAGGTCCCATAGGTTGACCCCGTCGATGGCAGGTGAATATTGTACAGCTTCGATGGCCGTCGAGTCACCTGCCAGCTGCGTGCGGAAGTAGAACAGCTCTGTTTCCTTGCTGTCCTTGTACCTGAAATAGAAGGAAGAGAACCGCTGGTCGGTAGGAATGTAGTCGAATTCGATGGTGCCGTTGGAAAACGTCATGTTTTTCAAAACAACCTGGCCTGGTTTGGGAAGGATCTTCAAAGCCGCCCGGCCCTCGTGGGTTGAGAACTCCGCATTGGCGCCAGGTGCGTCCCAATTTTCGGCGGCAAGGGCTACCCAGGTGTTGGGGTCTTTTTCGGTGGTTTTAGCTTTCTTCTGGCCAAATGCAGTGAAGGTAATGCCGCAGAGAGCAACTAGAATTAATTTTTTCATGGCTAATAATGCAAACGTGTTAAATGAGCCTACTTTTTGAAAATGCCGGCATTGAGCTCTTTTCCGGCTGAATTGGGTAGGGGATGGAGATAATCGTGTGGCAAACCCTTGGTCGCTACTTCGCTGAGCAGCAGCTCGCCCGTGCGTGAGACCTGTTCCTCGAAATGTGCATTACTGTCGGCCGGCATTGCGCCGTTGGAGCCATAATAACCCATATCATACTGCATTCTTAAAAAAAGGCAGTTCTTGAAGCGATATTTCGGGTAGGTTTTTTCCGCTCGAAGCCACAGATATTCCGAGTCGGCGACAATGTTGTTTTCGAATACAAATGGCTCATGGAAAGTGCCAAACCATACGGCCGACTCATAAGCGCCGACTATGATCGAGTTTTTGAGAGAAAAGTCCCTGATGGCCATAAAAAGGAGCAGTGCATTCTTGGTACCATAAAAAACACAATGGTCGACGTGAATGCCCGCGCCGTGCGCCCAAATACTCCCCTGAATGGGCGCCGAATTGCGCTCCCCGATGAAATAGCATTGCGAAACGTCCAGTCCGGTCAATGTCGAATCCTTGCGGCTCACGGGATAATAGTACTGCACTTCCGGGTTACCGTTGCCGATAAATTTCATTCCACGGATACGCACATGATCGGCGGCCACCAGCAATCCGACCGCGTGCTGGAACTGCGTTTTATTGTTATTCGACGATATTGATTGGATAACCGGCATTTGTGCAGGCTTCCAATCTGCGTCATCCGGCATGGAGGCAGCTTCAATAGTGAGCCATGCTTCCTCGGTATTGCGCTTGTCGATCACCACCTGATCGCGCAGCGTGTAAAGCCCCGGAGCAACCTTGATGGTAACACTTTCGCCCGGTTTGAATGCCTTGGCCAGTTCAACGGCCCGCTGCAACGTGGCCACCGGCGTTGCGACTTTACCATCAGCTGCATCGCTGCCTGTGCTTGCATTGACATGAAGCGTTTGTGCTTGTAGCAGCCGAACAGCGAGCAATAATATAATGGACAATAAATAGCTTAATTTGTGCATCTTTTCAATATTTGTTGGTCGTTTAGAGTACACGGCCGGCCGGCTGGTTGCTTTGATACTTCAAACATAATCAGGACGCATTGAACGCCGTTTTCAAGTTCTGTTCAAGTTTTGTCAAGTTTTATCACCCTCATCCACAATGGTTTCTGAAATAAATGAATTGCAGCGTTGCAAGGCGGTCATTGAAGATAAGCTAGGCTGGGGCCCGGCCGACGGCTGGCAGACGGTCGATTTCGAGAACCTGAGCGAGCTGATCCTGAACGAAACCGGTGTGTCGCTCAGCACGAGCACGCTCCGGCGCATATGGGGCAGGACAGAGTATAATCACCTGCCAAGCGGAACGACACTGAACACCCTGGCGCGCTTCGCAGGCGCGGGCGACTGGCGTGCATTTGTAAAGCAAAATAGGACTATTGTCCCCGAACCAGACGCAGGGCTGCCACTGGCGGCAGCACCTCAAAAAACGGGTAGTTGGAAGAAGCTGGCGTGGATCGCGTCTGCGGTGGTGGTAGTTATTCTGGCCGGTACGTTCGCATTCGATAAAGGAGAGCCGCAACTGGAAAAGAGTGCCTACGCTTTTGAAAGCCGCCCGGTAACACGTGGTATTCCCAATTCGGTCATATTTACTTATGACGCTTCTGAGTCACCGACCGATTCTGTGTTTATCCAGCAATCCTGGGACGAAACCCGGCGTGTACTTGTCGATAAAAATCTTCACAAGCATACCTCGGTATACTATGAGCCCGGCAGTTATAAAGCCAAGTTGGTGATCGGAGATCAGATCGTGCAGGAGCATAAGCTGCTAGTCGGAACCAACGGCTGGTCTGCATTGATTGACCAACCCAAAATGCCGGTTTATTTGAAAAACGAAGAGTTTCTCCATGCAGACGGCATCGGAGCAAGCACTCAAACCATTGAGGAGAAGAATATCGCATTGCAACCTGAGCCTCCTTTAATGAAGTATTTCAATGTCGGTAATTTCGAACCGGTGGCGCTCAGTGATTTTTCTTTTTCAACCGAAATCAAAAACGAATATAGTGAAGGCGCGGCAGCCTGCCAGTTGACTTATGTTTCTTTGCTTACCGATGATGCGCCGATTGTGATACCGTTATCTGCGAAAGGGTGTGTTTCTGACCTTTATTTGATGAGTCTGGATGACTATGTGTCCGGCAAAAAAGAGGATCTCTCGGCGCTGGGAGTCGACTTTTCGGATTGGGTGCGTGTATCATGCTCGGCTTCGGGCGGTAAAGTCCGCTACGCTATCAATAACAGGCAGGCTTTTGAATTTCCTGTTCCGAATCGGCCGGTCAGAATACTCGGCCTGGCATTTGGCTTCCGCGGCACTGGCTCCGTTCGGAACGTCAGTCTGCAGTCAGGTGGTAAACCGGTTTTCGAAGCACTGTAAAAATCAAAGCCCCGGCAGCAGCCAGGGCCTGATTTAATTATGCATCAACTTGAATATCTTGACAGCTCCGTCGGCCTGTTCGAAATGGATGTAGTACATCCCGATTGGGAACTGTTTCATGCTAATCGTAAAAGTAGGCGATGTAACAGGCTGTGAAAGCCTCACAATTCCGGAATGGCTGATTACCCTCACGTTGTTCACCTTGCGGTTACGGATTACAATGCGCAGCAGATCGTCGACCGGGTTAGGGTAAACCTCCGCCCATGAAAACTCGGGAAAGCTCACCGATCGGATACCGCTGAATGCAAAGCTGCCGTCGGCGTCAACCATTTTTAACCGGTAGTAATTCAATCCCGGTTCGGGGATGCTGTCGGTGAAAGTGTAGTTTAGCGCGGTATTGCTTTCAAATGCTGCATCCGTCGTGCCGATCACGCGCCAGTCCCGGGCGTCGGTACTGCGTTGTATATCGAAATGTGCGCTGTTGAGCTCTTCGGTGGTTCGCCATTCGAGCAATGCTGTGGCCTCTTTTTTCTCCACATCGAAATGCGCCAACGTTACGGGCAATGGGTCGGCAACGATATCGATCCTGACTTGCGCGATGTTCGAGAGCTGCCCGGCCTGGTCGCTTACAGAATAGCCGACTGTTACGCGGCCTTTGAAGTCACGATCCGGGGTATACGTTATCAATCCGTTCGCGCTTGCAACCGTGCCCGTGGCCGGGTTCTGCACGACCGCGAGCGAGGCCGGATTGAATGCCGCGCATTCCGAAAGGTCGTTTTTCAGCACGTCGATCACCAGCGCCGTATTTACTTTTCCCGTCGCAATATCATCGACCGCCGAGGGTTTATGATGTTTGACCACGATATAAACCGACTCCCCGGATTCGCAGCCATCGGCATTGACGCCTATTGCTTTATAGGTGCCCTCATTTTCCACGAGCAACTCGGCCGTGGATGTTCCTGTGATTACCTGATTATCGAGAAACCACTCGTAACGCACCGCGCCGGTAGATTGGGCCTTGATCCGCAATGTCGCATCCTTGCACATGAATACTTCCCTGGCCTGGCTTTGCGCGGAGGCCCAGCCGGACACGAGAAGCATCCATATGAAAACGTAGTAGCGCATGACTGCCGCTTTTTGCTTTTTTAGGTCAACCAAACTAGTTAAGTGTGATGGCAGGGACGGTCGGTACCGGCAGGTTATGCAGGATTTCTTTCGTTCCACCGGTCACAGAGCCAGTCAATTTCGAAGCCGTGGCAACAAAATCACCAGTGGTAGGAAGCACATAGCTGACAAGCGCGCTGTATGTACCGGCGTCGGTAACATTCAGGGTCGAGCCTGTTTGTCCGCTGATCACCGATCCGCCTTTGCTCCATGCAAACGGGGAGATGGTTACGCCGTACGTATCCAGGCCGGTAGTGGCCGAGACCGTCGCTGATAATGAAGCAGCTACCGACTTATCCGTACAGAAATTCTCTTTGTCGGCCGTGATGCTTACGGTGAGGGTGGGGAGAACGATGATCGTGTGTTCCACCACGTTGGACAAACAGCCGTCGAGCACTTCAATAACACCCAGTGTGATTTTGTGAATGCTGGGTGAACCGACGGCATCCGAGAAAGTGTGAGTGAGAACTCCGCCGCTCGCCTGACTGAGCGTATCGATTACCTGGCCGACGCCGGGGTCGAGTGTCCACAGGTATTGGTAGAAATTCGAACCGGCCGCAGGCGACAGCGAGAACGATTGACCGTTCACTACATAGTAAGTGCCGGCTTTGGAAACTTGTGCCGCACAGGAGAACAATACAACTGCAAGAAGGGTGGTAAACAGTTTTTTCATGATTGCAATGATAAAAATGAACAGTTATAAAGGATGGTTTGAATTCAGAGTAATCAGGGATTGAGTGCCACACCTGGCGAAACTGGTGGGCTCGACACGGCAATATCTACTTTCTTGCGGGGCGAGGCAATGCATCCGGAGCCCGACTTTGTGATGTCGACATAATAGGAGATTGTGCCGGGTGTGGTGAGGCCGCTGGCTGTCCAGTTTTGTGTGGTGGAAACAGAGCCGGTGCCGTGTGCTGTGGTATACCATGTGTACGAAAAGCTGCCGATTCCCAAAATGCCTAATTGGGGTGCCAGCGCCGATAATGCCGCCGTGCCGATATTGCTGCAAGCTTTTGGGGCTGTGGCGGTCGGTACATCGGGTGAGCGCCTTACATCGTGGATGTTGAGACCATTGCTGCCAAGTCCGACGCCGAGTGCGCCGATGTTGAGATCGAGCTCAACCCTGTCAAATATCACCGAGGTGCCGCCTGCACTCTTGGGCGCAAAATAGAAAGCTACCTGGTTGTTGTTCCCGCCCAAAAGCCCCAGTAAGTCAGCATCCAGCAGCGCGTTGACCAACGTAGAAGTCCCGACCGGCGTGCTGCCGTTATAGGCTTGCAATGTAATACCCGAAGCCAGGTTCACGGCCAGGAACGATCCGCTTTGCGACAGGATGACCCGTACCGCGTCGGCATTGTTGGACACACCATTGAAAAAGAATGTCTGTTTAATATGGCCACTTAGCAAGGTCACACCTGTGGAGACGAACGAGGATTTGGAATTCAGGTCATTATCAATGGCATTTCCGGCGTTCAGTACATCGAAGTTTCCCAGTGTAAGGCCGGAGTAATCTTTGGTGGACACGTTGGGGCTACCACAATCTGCGACGTTGAAAGGATACGGATTGGATGTATTGGTGGCTCCCGGCCCGTAGAAGGCATAATATACCTGTAACGTGTTGGTCCCGAGCGCGACAGGTGACGATAGCTTGGTTCGTACATACTTAAATGTGGCGGTGGGTGTGATGGCCAGAAACACGGAGCCATCAGGAGTGTAATAGGTCTTATAGTCGGTCGATTGAACGCTTACCTGTATACCATTTTTGTCGAGTACGCTCAGTTCCACGCCCCCGCCGAGCAATGCGCTGGTATTATTGTTGGTACGCACGTACACAGTCACAGGGGAGCCGGTACTGGCGGTTACTTCCGCGGGGAATTCGAGTTGAATCCACGCCGAGGAAGTTCCCACCGTACTTGTGGCCGTGAGCAGTGCATAATTATTGTTAGGTTTGATATTCCCGGTCGTGTTTCTGGCATTGTCGGGATTGGCCACCGAGAAACTCCCGGTTAACCCACCTCCTGAGGCGGAACCTCCGTTGGTTTGCTTGTCGGGATATACTGCATTGGCGGGTTGCGCATCGCAAAAAGGCACAAATCCTCCACAGCAGACCAGGGCCAGCAGCAGTGTCAGGTAGAATTTTGTCAAATGATAAGGAAGGTTTCGTGTTTGGCAACTAGTTCTACAAATATAGGAGCGAGAATGGTATATCCAAATTATTTCTACAAAATGAAAGCGTGGAATTAATATAAATATCTTTTCGCCTCGGCCTGACGTTTGCTTCTGCTGAAAAAGAACGTAAAATGACTAACTTCGGCGCTTTCAACAGACTTAGCTGCTTCCAGTGAACAACGATTTTTTCAGCCTGCGAACCGTGAATGTGCTTCGCTACCTGACCCCACTCCGGGAAGGTGGTTCGCTTCCCGCCATTGCAGAGGCCGATGACGACTTTCTTTACGTATTGAAATTCAGAGGGGCCGGGCAAGGTACCAAAGCATTGATCTCTGAACTGATAGGAGGGGAGCTGGCCCGTTTCCTGGGACTTAAAGTGCCTGAAATCGTGTTCGCGAACCTTGATGAAGGCTTCGGAAGGACTGAACCCGACGAAGAGATACAGGATTTGCTCAAAGCGAGCACCGGTCTCAATCTTGCCATGCATTACCTTTCGGGCGCGATTACATTTGACCCGGTTGTGACCAAGGTGGAACCACGGCTGGCGTCCGAGATTGTCTGGCTCGACAGCTTTCTGACGAATGTAGACCGTACCGCCCGCAATACGAACATGCTCATGTGGCATAAGGAGCTTTGGCTGATCGATCATGGCGCAGCGCTTTACTTCCATCATTCATGGCAGAACTGGGAGGAACAGGCGAAAAGGCCATTTGCCCAAATAAAGGACCATGTGCTCCTGCGAAGCGCGTCCATGCTGGAAGAGGTGAATGCTGAATTCAGCGAACGGTTGGCTGGCGGCATTATTCCGGCAGTCGTGTCTCTTATTCCCGACGATTGGTTATTGAAGGACTCACCATTTGAGTCTGCCGATGAGCACCGGCAGGCCTACATTTCTTATTTGCAGGCCCGCCTGTCAGTATCTGAAATCTTTGTGAAAGGAGCCTGGGATGCCAGATAGATTTTTATACGAATATGCGGTTTTGCGCATTGTTCCGCGCGTAGAACGGGAGGAGTTCATGAACGTGGGCGTGGTACTGTATTGCCCCTCGCGTGGCTTTCTCGCGTGTATTTCGGAAGTCGACAGATATCGTCTGAGCGCTTTCGCGCGTGAGACCGATTTAGCCGAGGTGGAAGATTACCTCACCGCATTCAGGCAGATCTGCGAGGGTAACCGGCAATGCGGAAGCCCCATTGCTGCATTGCCTGCTGCATCGCGCTTCCGGTGGCTTACCGCCACACGCAGCACCGTTTTGCAGACATCCAAAGTCCATCCGGGCTTTTGTACAGATCCCGAAGATACATTGAAGCGGCTTTTCGAGCAGCAGGTGGAGTAGAATATCATTTTAGTTTCAGGTATTGCTGCACGAGTTCCTTTTTACGACGTGAAATCTCAATCCGTGAACCGTCCGAAAGCAGTAGGAACTGGTTATTATGCGTTACCTGCTTGATGTACTTGGGGTTTACGAGGTGTGATTTGTGTGTGCGGATAAAATTGAATTCCCCTAGCATCTCGTCGAAGTGTTTGAGGGTTTTGCTGGCAAGAAATGGCCGTTTCCCGATCAGGTGAATAGATGTGTAGTTTTTGTCGGCTTCCAGTCTCAGGATTTCGTCTAGTGTAAAAAAGAATACGCCCTCGCTGGATGGTACCGCCAGCCTGAATTCCCTGATATTCTTCTTTTCGATGTTATGAACCAGGTTGTCGTACAGCTGCTGGGTATCCTGTTTTGGTTTAGCTTTTACTTTTTCGATATGGCGATCGATGGCTGTTTGTAGTTCTTCCGGGTCGACCGGTTTCAGCAGATAATCCAATGCACTAAACCGGATCGCCTGGATGGCATATTGGTTGAACGCAGTAGTGAATACGATGTCGTAAGGCGGGTTTTTACGAGCCAGTAAAAACTCGAAACCATTCTGGTGGGGCATTTCTACGTCCAGGAAAACAATGTCGGGCTGGAAGCCGTCCAGCACTTTCAAGGCTTCCTCAACCGATTCCGCATGCCGGACGTCGACTGCCTGTGAAACCGAATTGCTGAGGTAATGATTCAGAACGTTGCGTGCCTTCTGTTCGTCATCGATGATCAGTGTTTTAAGCATAGTTCGGGGATATTTATGGTGTAAGATGGGTGTTTAAAGTGCTATATCAGTTGTGGTCCAGTGATGTGGAGAGTTCGATCACGATGACGGTGCCGGTGGCGACGTCGCTGGGATCATATTTGTCGACGATTTCCACCGAGGCATGCTGGCCCTGCCGGTCTATCAGCGTGAGGCGGTCTTTGGCAATTTGCAGGCCTTTGGATTTGTGCCGTTTGGTGGTAGCGTTCCGCTCTTTGATTTCAAAGGATTTCTTTCGCCCGATTCCATTATCATCGATCGTGCATCTGAATATTTCTTCATCAATGCGTTCAAAGGCGATTTTCAATTCGCGGTAACCATTTTTGTGCATCAGCCCATGCCAGATGGCATTTTCGACGTATGGTTGCAAGAGCATCGAAGGCAAAAGTATATCGTCCGCTTCCAGGTCATCGTCAATATCGATGGTATACACAAAGCTCTGTTCGAACCGCATTTGTTCGAGTTCCAGATACAATTGAAGTACGTTTTTCTCCTCCTCGATCGACACCAGGTTACGATCCGAATTGTTGAGTACCATCCGGAAGAGCTTTGAGAATTTGTTGAGATACTTGCTGGCCTCTCCGTATTTCTGCGTGACAATGCATTCCTGAATGCTATTAAGGCAATTGAACACAAAATGCGGATTCATCTGCGCCCGCAAAGCCATCAGTTGGCTCTCTGCCAGCATCCTGTTGATTTCAAGTAGCATAATTTCCTTCCTGGCTGCTTCCTCTTCCGCCTGTGCTTCGGCGATTTTGTTCGCATTAATGGAGGCGATCGTCACCAACGTGCGGGCCTGCTCCTCCGTGAAGAAGTTCTTTTTAGTATGTTCGGAATCCAGCACGCCGATGAGCTTTCCTTCATGTAGAATGGGAACTGCTATTTCGGAGAACTTATTGGCATCCTGGGCGATGTATCGGGCATCACGTGATGTGTCCGATATGTTTATTACCTTTTTGGTTTCCGCGGCAACACCCACGATTCCTTCCCCGAGATCCAGCTCAAGCGGGTCCACGATTTCAAATTCGCTTGGATTTTTTGAGCCATAAGTGGCTTTTTGCACTAGTTTCTTCTTATCCTGATCCCAGAGAAAAACGGTACAATCCTCAAAGCGTAATTGCGAGCAGCAACTGCGTACAATGTCCCAGCATATCTCGTTAACAGAATTTTCACCGTAAACCGAATTGACAAAATATTCGATTGCCTTAGCGAAGTTGCGTTTCTGCTTCCGATTTATGTAGCTATTGTAGGTCAGAAAGAAGAAGGCTCCCGAGACGCAGCCGACAAGAGTAAAGAACCACCAGCTTTGATACCAATATGGCAATATTTTGATCTTTACAATTGCCGGTTTTTTCATCCAGCGTTCGTGCTCGTCGGTACTGCGGACTTTAAATACGTAGTCTCCCGGCGTGAGACTGTTGTAACTGACACTCATATTGCGACCAGCGTTCACCCAGTCTTTGTCGATGCCCGTGAGCTGGTAACTATACTGCAAGGACGGGATGTCCCGATGTTTTAAGGAAGCATATTGAAATGTAATAAAATCCCGTTCGGGTGGAAGAACGAACGATGTTGGAAGGAAGTCGGAAATCTCCTCTCCGAAAACTTTCACGGAGGTAATATGCGGCGGCTTCTTGACGGGTATGCGGGCAAACTTCATGGGATCTATTACAACAATGTGATCCAGCATGGCGGCATAAATATGATCGGGTGTGGCCAACACATAATTCCAATAGTCTTGTAACGTCTTACCCAGGTTGACGCGGACACGTGTCACTTTTTTGGTGTTAGGGAAAAAGAACAGTAGTCCGCTGGGGCCGGCGGCCCATATGGCTCCGCGTTTGTCCAGTGCAATACTATTGATTTGTGTTGTGACAAATCCATTCCGAGGTGTCAGGCTATCAGTATACCGGCCTTGGTCGTTGAGTTTATAGAGCCCGCGCTCCCAGATCGCCGCCCACCAGTTTCCGGCCCTGTCTTCGAGAAGCTGCATGGCGTGGAAGCTGTTCTTGTCGGGAACAGAAATAACAGAAAATCGCTGAGTTCGCTCAGAGTAGCGAATAATGCCCTCGCCTTTAATGGCGAACAGGATATCGCCATTGCGCAGTTTTAGCGCACTCCGGCAAAATTTGTAATTGAAATGGCCGAACCGGTCGTCAGTCCCATCGAACCGGTCACAGATATTCGTCTTTGGATCGAACCTGTACAGCGCGTCCTTGAAGACCTGGAACCAAACTCTTCCATGGTTATCAATGACCACGAAATTGCCGGGAGAAAAATCTTTGGAGGGCTTGCTGTGTGTAAACCTGCGGAGTTCTTTATCGCCCTTACGAAGGCTGTACAAGCCTCCGTCCCCACCAAACCACCATGTTCCGGCGGAATAGGCGCAGCCCGAAAACCTGTTCCTTAAAAGCACTTCATTTGATGCAATGTATTGTTTGAAGATCTTTTCTCTTTCTGTAAAGAGCACAATGCCGTCTTCCTTCGCCGCGAGAATGGTATCGCCCCTTGCTGCCAGTGTGTTATTGCTTGCAAAATTCACTTGAAGAAAGTACGGCCTGCTAGGCAATCGGTAAACGGTCTCAAATGGATTGTTGTAAGTCAGTTTACTCAACCCGTTTAATGTGGCGAACCAGAGATCTTTTTCATCATCCTCGATAATGTGGTAAAAGAAGCCATAGCCAATTGAGAAAGCATCGTCCTGGCTGTAAAATAGCTTGCGGATCGGTTTCCCTGGTTCTTTCATATAAGCTGCATACATCCAGGTCGAAATCCACAGCCTGTTCTGGCTATCAACAAAGAGGTAGTTAGCGCCATCGGTGGAGCGGACATTATCCAGATAGAGGTAGGAAGTGTCACTTGCCACGTCAGGCTTGGAGAAGTGAAGCGAGAAACCGGCGCTTGTGCTATACCACAGATTGGCATCCTTGTCGAGCGCAATGGCTGTTACCCATTTAGTCTTCAAGATCGGCCAACGGTGCGGGTTATAGGTGCTGTCGTAGACCGCCTTGTTCCTGAAATCGATAAAAAAGCATTGGTTACCACCCACCCAGAATCCTTGTCTACGGGCATCCCAACAAAAAGCGCTTTCAGCAGCAAAAGAAACATCGTGACTGGCCATGCGTTCGGCCCACGGAAGCAACTCCGTCAACTTCCACATTTTCGTGCCATCGAAGATAAAGATTTCGGAGCGACAGATAAACCAGAGCCTGTGCTCGCCATCCTCTTTAACAGAAAGGATAGGCTTACCTGCAAGCGACTTCCAGCGTCCGTCGGCCCGGTACTTGCCGGTTGCCTTGTTGAAGAGTTTCAGGCCGCGGGAAGTGGCTACAAGCAAATTATCGTTTCCGTCTATCGGAAGAATGCATTTCACATCCACATGACGGTCTGTCCTCAGGTCGTCGTAATACTTGATAGTGTTCCCATCGAAACGGTTAAGCCCATTCGCTGTGCCGATCCAAAGAAACCCATCCGGATCTTTATATAAGCAATGAACATCCTTTGCGCTAAGCCCGTCTTCCTCTCTAAGATTCTGGAAGACAAACTGCGCTTCGGACGTAAATGACCAAAGAAAGCAAATGAGCCAAGTAACCTGATTATGACGCATGTACGGGATGAATTTTTAGCAGATCATGTAAGGTAACCAGAAGAAAAATCAAAGTAAATATTGATGAATAAAAGGTAGGTACGAGTTGATTAACGGAAATCTGGCTGCCGCCGCCAGTCGTCAAACAGCTTTTGAGACAGCCCAACTAATTTGACCATTCAATCAATGATAGCTCGCCGTTCACACATCCTATTTTTATTACCTGCCCGTCTGGATAACATTTGTTTAAGACACCAGTGGTAACCTAACTATTCATCAAAAACTGATCATTGTCATGGGACTCTATCTGACAGGCCTCCTAATCGATTGTACCGCCGTAATGGCGGTAGGCAGCTATTATCTATATTATATGGTAATGAAAAAAGAACCTGCGGAGCCCAGGCATTATTTCTGGATTGTAATGACCTCGATCAGCCTGGTCATGTTTGCCTCCCTATACTACATATATGCAGGCGACCTGACCACTGCCTCGATCCTCGCGTGGGTAATGGCTGTGCCGGTTGTGATCACATCCATTTTCATCATACTCATCATCATTTTCCGCCCTAACTGGAGCTAGGCTCGCGTGAAGTAGCAGATTGTATATAATAGGTGTAAGCAAAGTAAGACCGTGGCAAGTTTACCACGGTTTTCTTTTTTATGGAAAACGTAAAGATTAAGGAGGTTTCCATCGAGAATTACGGTATTAGAAATACAGCTTTTACAAGAAATACCGATGGTTTTTTAATCGCTACCAGTTACTCATCGGATTCTTTTTGGTTGGGATGGTGGAGCTAGATTTGAATCATCAGAAATTTATTTCAGCTGAAATACAAAAATAAATAACCACGTAACACCTCCTAATTCAGTTGAAGATTTGATTTCACTCAAACGTACATGGAATATGAAGAAGTTTATTTTACACACATTAATAATTATAGCGACGTTTTTAAACGTTTCTCTCGCACAAGATATTAACCTGTCGGTTAATTTCCCTAAAACATACATGGATGCCCCGTGCTTATACTGTACACCTCCTGGTTATACAATTGTTACTGGCGGACCCGTTTCAGTTTCTGATATTAATAAAGTAGGTGGGTACCTGTTCAAGCCTTGGGTGGATATCTTTTCGCAGCCCCCTTCATATGGTAAAGCGATTGATAAAAATAGTGCAGCCGTTTTTTTAACGCTAACCAATTCCGATACCAAAAAAGACAAAGTGAAAGCGGAGGCGAGTGGATTTGAGATTGGGGCCCAGTATACTTTACACTATTATGTTATGACGGCCCGGGCTGATTTAGATGCGGGGCCAGGAGTTTCTCAGACCGACTACGCATCTTCGGCAACCATGGAGGTCAAAACAGTCAATTCCAGTGGTATCACTAGTAAAACGACGACTTTTAGTGGGGCTAATGTAAAGACATGGATTGAGGAAACGATCACTTTCACGGCTCCAGCTACAAATTTGACGTTCCATTTATCCGGCGCGTCTAATGGCCAGCAAACCTCGTTAGTTAATTTTGATATCTATTCGAAGCCGTTTGATTGTGTCATCCCTGGCGGTCAAGTAGTGCTTTTCCACGGTGGCGCTATCCCAAGTACCCCTTTCCCTTGTGGGACCACCAACTTGTTCGATCTCATCTCTAGCAGTACTCCGGTTTCTCCTGCGGGCGTTGTTCCAGTGTGGGGTAGTAATCCGAACAGTAGCTATCCTCAACTTACTGAAGAACAAGCGAAGGCTGCTGGAGCCAAGGCTTCAGGTCAATATTACTATGCATTCTACAAGACGCCTGGTGGTTGTTATAATACGTATGTTTCGACTGCAAAAGCTTCCTTCACGTCGACACCAACGCAGGTATCACTAATAGCTAATCAAAGGGCAATTAATTGTATCAATCAAACCAGTGTCGATCTTAATGCCCAGGTAACACCTACCAGCTACAAGGTACATTGGTTTACTAATGACACGCATCAGGGGAGCCCATTAGCCAATCCTCAATCAGCGCCTGTGGGAGACTACTATGCATTCTATTTTGATTCGAAAAATAATTGCTATTCGGTAGATAAAGCTGCTGTCAGCGCAATATTCTCTGTTACCGGATCTACAATGTGCTGTAATGACCCAAACGACCCATCTAATCAGATTCCGCTGCTCAGCACTGATGTGAAAATTACTGCCCCTGCCCAAACGTATGATTTGACGAAACTGGTCCCATCAAACATTTCGTTGCCGCCCAATACGGTTATCGAGTGGTATACCTCTGAAAATCACTCCGGATCACCGGTTTCTGATCCACAGCATGTCGGACCTGGAAAGTACTATGTATTTGCTCACGACCTTGTTAATGGTTGCTTCAACGTTCCTCTTTCTAAATCCTTTGTTAATGTTGCGAAAGCTTGCAATGCGGGCACCACACCAGTTGCCTTGAAAAAACCACTGAGTTTCTATTGTCAAGTAGGTGAGCCCCCAATGAATCTAAATGATTTCGTGAATAGTGTACCGCCAGCAGGTACAAGTGTGGTATGGTACACAAATGACCAGCACACAGGGAATCCGGTTTCAATGCCAACATCAATGGACTACCTGCCTAACTATTACGCATTTTTCTATGACAATGCCAATCAATGTTTTTCACCTCCCTCGCCACTTGACTTACAGAGCAAGCAAGTTCCAGTAAATTGTGTTTATGAGGATGGGTGCCAATTTTCAACCTGCTCGTCCGGCAGTGTGAATTTAAATGCGCTGCATTCTGGGCCTATACCGAATGGATGGGAACTTCAATGGTATAGCAATCGGAAGCATACGGGAGCGCAGGTAGCAACGCCTGATAACGTAACAGAGGCTGGTGACTATTATCCATTTTATTACAATCCTAGTAAGCAATGTTACAACAAATCGGGATTACAACATGATGGCGTAGACGATTTATCTAATAAGAAGATCACAGTAGTTACTCAGCCGTGTGCCGGACCACAGTTGGAAATACGTGTTGCACTCCAAGGAGCAATAGAGACTCTGCCTAGTGATGATCTCATGAGAAATGATTTGCAAATGTACTTCGGTAATACTGGAGTTCTACCCACCACTAGTCCCTATGGAGACCTTGCGTCGTGCCCTGAAATAAATGACGTTTCAAAAATGTCTCACGTTACGGACTGGGTGAAGGTGGAAATTAGGGATGCAGTTGATCCATCCATTTTGCTGGAATCAAAAAGTTTAATCCTATGGGCGACAGGTTTTATTGGTAACCTAGATGGTACAGCCCAGCCTTTCTTCACCAGTCAGCCGAAAGCAGTAAGAATTGTCGTTAAGCATAGGAACCACTTGGCGGTAATGAGTAATCCGATTCAGGATTTTAGCTCGGGGCTTGTTAGCTATGACTTTACAACTGCTCTTTCGCAAGCTTCCAATGAGTTCGACTCGCCCGATCAATTGACTCAAAAAAATGGTATATGGTGTATGAGAGTCGGCGACTTGGATGTGAATCAAGATTTCAGCGTTAACGGGGTTGACGGAGCCTATTTTAATATTCAATTCAAGAATGATGTGTATGACTCTTACGAGCGTGCAGATCTCAATATGGATGGGTTCGTAGACGGAGTGGACGGAGCGCTATTTAATATGAACTTTTATTTAGATGTCTATTCAACATTGATTAATTACTAAATAACTACACTATGATTCGGACTTTTAGAAAATGCGTTACACTCCTATCTGTGGCCTTGGGCTTAACGTTTTCTGCAAAAGCACAAACAACGATACAGATAGTTTACGAGAACGGCAAGCTCAATGCGAGCAAGACAAGTTACACTTTTGACGTCAGGGCGATTAAAGGGATGAATTATGATGTGTCCATTCCCGATAGCAGCAATTGGCAATTTATGAACCTACGATCCGATATTCAGGTGCCTGTTGGCGTTACAATCCAGAGTACTAACTACGTGTTCAACCCGACCTACTCGAGCGGTGGTGGGATATCAAACAACCCGCCAGGTGCTACCCCGAATGACGGAGGAAACTGGGCAAAATTCAGCGTAAATATTACAAGAACCATGCAAAGTGACATTCCTGATGGTGGCGGTGCGGTACTGGGTACTGGTACCTTAAACTTTTCCGGCCCTGTTTTAGCTAGCAACCAAATTACCATACGACCTTGGGATGGTACTAATTTTAAGGCTTTCTGGACAAACTTGGATCCCGCTTTGACCAGAAAGCGAATCGTAGGAACAGCAAATTTGCCTCTCCCGGTTCATCTTATAGATTTTTCCGCTGCGCGAGAGGGAAATACCACAACATTGAGCTGGTCAACATCAGAGGAAACTAACAGCGACTACTTTGAAGTCCAGCGCAGCGGGGACGGAAAGGCTTGGGAAAAATTGAAATCAGTGCCAGCTAAGGGAGAAAGCTCAGTAGAAGAGCATTATTCTGCAATAGACGAAAGCCCAATGGGGGGAAACAATTTCTATCGCCTCAAAATGGTCGACAAGGATGGAACGTTTGCGCTCAGCAAGATCAAGAATGTCGAGTTTGATTTAAAAATGGGATACACACTGTTTCCAAATCCAGTAACTGACAAGCTGAATTTTAAGTCAACCGAAGATTGGAATAGCGTATCAAGCATCAAGATATACAATGCACAGGGGGTTGAGGTATATGCATCACCGTCAGTGCCGGTGAAGGAGGTCAACGTCAAAAATCTACCCTCCGGAACCTATGTAGTGAAACTGTCTCGTAAAAATGGGCAGTACAGTGGTTATAGAATCGTGATTGCACGTTAACCACGTTATGACAGTGAGTCACTCAGGATGATGGCGTGAGCGCCTTTTGCTCTCTTCCCTTCGCGCCACGCCGTCACTGAGTTTCTTAAGTGGAAACCTATAACTTCTGAATAGATGATAACCAGATTTTTTGGCGTTACTTTTGGATCAATACTTATCGCCGCTTGCGGAAATGATAAGGAGTGTGTCCCACCATCATTAAAAGATAACATTAAGGGAACTTGGAATGCGGAGCTCGTCTCTGAGCATACTGGCCCTCAGAAGATAATATTTGAAAATGATGGAAGTTATAAAGAAGATAAAGGATTATTATTTGGTACTTATTTTAAATCAGAAAGTAATTGGAAGATAGAGGGAGATTCCCTTTTTGTAGAAGGTGTACTCTCTAATGGAACTAAGATCAAATATGAATTTTTATTAATTAGCCAGGCTTGTAATGAAATTATATTTGATCTAGAAGGTTCGGATAAAATGAAATTAATTAAAAAATAGAAATCAAATCGATATGAAAAAAATACTATTGATAGGTTTAGTAATGACGGCGGTTGCTTCTATCATTGTAGTTAACTTGTATTCGTCAAAGCCAAAACCTATTTATTGAAGATAAACCAACGCTTCGGTTTAATACATTTTTACTCAATTTGTACATAAAGATGAAACATCGTATTCAGCGTTGGCTTGGGTTGTTCTATTTGGTTATACTGAAGAACAAAATTAAGTACTTCTAATAGCCTGTGGAGCTCAATCATTAAGTGTGTGTTAGTGCATATTCCGAACGTCGTCTTGTGCGTTCGGAATTTTTTTGTTTATCGACTATCATCGTGAAATGCTACGATGCCTGCCTGGTGTATTGTCAATGGAAAGGTCGAATCCGGGCGTGAAAGTCTTCTTTGTAAGGTACCAGTTGAGAGAAATCAAACATGAAAGGGGGACACGTTGAAGCGAAATCGGCGCTTTGTCTTGGGAGTAATAAAACTATTATGTAACTTTTACATTCAGTAGCCCCCTCTGTCAGATCTCACCACTCAACGATGGCCATGCAATGGGCCGATGAAGAACTAAGGCACTGACCGCTCGCGGGTTAATTGATTGTACTATCGGGCATATGTGACCGGATTTGTACTAAAACCATGACTCGGCGAAAGTATTAAGTCATATTTGCCGATTTTTCAGTTAGATTTAGAACCTTTGTAGCTTATTTGTGACAACTATTTCTACAAAAATAATGGTATGTAGAGATAGGGAGAATCCGGTTGTCATCGGTTATTATGTGATATTCTGTACCCTTCTCTTGCTAGAAAATGGAATTTATTATCGTAGACGACAGTGTTTTCGATCAGTTTACCCAGGAAAAGCTACTGCTCAAAAGTGGTTTGACCGAAACGGTAAGGACGTTTAGCTCAGCGCAGCAGGCGATAGACCACCTCCGTACCCAGGATGCGGATATGCCTGATACGGTGATCCTCCTCGACCTTCAAATGCCTGGGCTCAACGGCTTCGAATTCACCGAACAGTATGGCCTGTTGCCCAAAGCGGTCCGAAAGCGGATTCGCCTGTTTATGATTTCGTCTACCGTAGATGTTTCCGACATAGAACAAGCCGAGGCCAATCCCTATATTATCCAGCTCTTGCCCAAGCCCCTTGAAATACCGCTGCTCAAAGAGCTTCTCAAATCATAATACTTTCCTCCCGCCGTCAATTGCATCAGGCACTTTACATCAGGACTTCGAACGTCCGGTCTGCTATTTTCAAAGGTTTCTACGCCTCGGCTGCTGATAAAATTCCCGCATTTTAAATCGAAAGTCCGGTGACGTTGTGGCTATATTTGCGCCTAGCCATTAACCAGAGATCATCATGCCTTTTCGGAGATTCTTCGTTTTTGTACTCCTTGCTTTTGCAACCGCTTTGGCCAGTTCCTGTAACCGTCCTGCTGGCACGCCACAGGAGGCGGCAGATTTGCTCACGGCCGTTTCTCAATGGAAAATTGAGGAAATTGTTGTAAACGACGCAGTTACTTTCAAGGATGGTAAAATGACGCAGCAATTCGGCGGGATCGATTTTCAGCGGTACATGGAAACCGTCCAGGTGAAAAAGGGCGGCGTGTTTTCAGGCGTTTTCAAGGGAGAAGCCACACCCTTTTTGCTCAAATGGCAGGTCAATGAAAGCGATATTACGATTGGCGCGCCGGAAGGAAATAGTAAAGGAGAATGGACGATACGGCCAGATGATGTCCGAAAAGGCTCTTTCGTCATGAAAACACAAAGCACCGCCTACGATTATCCGCGAATGACTACCATTGCTCTGAAATTCAAGGCGGCACCATAACATTTACCTATACTAAATCACCATGAGCAAGCTCGACAAGGCTTTTGAACTTTTTGACGACTACAATAAACGCTCTCCCGAGCGCGTCGTGTGGGAAAATGTGGAGTATCCCATTGAGTATTTCTATGCGCTCAAACTCTATGAGTGGGTTAAAAAACTGGACCCGGAGGCGGACGAAAGCCTGCTTCTGGCATCGCGGTGCCAGCATATCGGGCGCTGGGAAATTGCGCGCAAAAGTTATCCGGATGGCCGCGTAGGTTATCTCAAATGGCGGAGCGACCTCTCAAAGTATCACGCGGGAATCGCTGCCGAAATTCTTGCTACCACTGGGTACGACGAGGAGGTTATCAATCGCGTAAAGCAGATTGTCCTTAAACAACGCCTCAAAAGCGACGCCGATGTGCAGACCATGGAAAACGCCCTCTGTCTCGTTTTTCTCCAATATCAATACGACGACCTGATCGCCAAAACGACCGAGGAGAAAATGATCGATATCCTCCGCAAAACCTGGGGCAAAATGAGCGACCCGGGCAGGGAAGCAGCTTTGTCTTTGCAGTACAGCAATGTCGGCAGGGATCTGATATTGAAGGCACTCAAAGAAGATTGACATCGACTTAATATATAGTCTCAGCCGATAATGTAAGCGAAAAAGCCAGGTGGAACTCTACCCGGCTTTTTTGCTTACATATTTCACTTGCGGGCCGTTTCCTGCGAGCCATTCAGGCTCTGCGCAGTTTTCACCAATTGCACAAACTCGGAGCGATAACCTTCATCATCCTTCCCGAATGCGCCTCTGGCGCGCTGGATCACATCCGTATACGTGGCTTTTCCCTTGTATTCAGAGCCCCGCAATAGCAAACCGAACTCCGCTACGGCGCTGGCAAAGCGCAGATTTTCAGAGCATTTCTCAAAAGCAACAGATGTGGCTTTTACCGGTAGGTCAAAAAGAATGCTCTTTTCGCTTTCGGGTTTTTTGTATCGGACTTTGACAGTCATCATTTCATCACCGTTGCTGGTTGTGTTCGCATTATTCTGCTGGTATTTCAATGGACCGGTTGCGGCGGTGTATGAACTGTGGATACCTTTGGGCACAATTTCATAAATGGCCGTAACGATGTGCCCCGAGCCCATGTCACCGGCATCTTTCTTATCATCATTGAATTCGTCGTTGCGCAATGCACGGTTTTCGTAGCCGATCAGGCGGTAGGCCTGTACATGTGCAGGGTTAAACTCGATCTGGATCTTCACATCCTTGGCGATCGTAAACAACGTACCGCCAAATTCCTGTACAAACTCCTTTCGGGCCTCCTGAATGTTGTCGATGTATGCATAATTGCCGTTGCCCTTGTCGGCCAGGGTTTCTACATGGCTGTCTTTGTAGTTACCCATTCCAAAACCCATTATGCTGAGGAAAATGCCGTCCCTGCGTTTTTCCTCAATCAGTTTTTGTAACTCTGATTCGTTGGAAATGCCCACATTGAAATCACCATCGGTGGCAAGGATCACGCGGTTGTTACCCTTCGGAAGAAAGTGCTTTCTGGCCAAATCGTAAGCGAGCTCTATACCTTCGCCGCCTGCCGTAGAGCCGCCTGCTTCCAGTTTGTCAAGCGCGTCTTTAATCACTTTCTTTTGGCTTCCGGTGGTGGGCGGCAGTACCAGCCCCGCAGAACCGGCATAAGCTACGATCGAGATTTTATCTTCCGCACGCAACTGGTCCACAAGCAGTTTGAAGGCTTGTTTGAGTAGAGGGAGTTTGTTTGGGTCGCTCATAGAGCCGGATACGTCGATCAGGAAAACCAGGTTGGAGGCAGGCAGGTTTTCAGTGGATACGGTTTTGGCCTGTAATCCGATGTGCACCAGTTTCAAGCCGGGATTCCAGGGAGAGTCGGTGGTTTCAGTAGTGATGGCCAGAGGGTGCTCGCCGGCAGGCTGTGGATAATCATAATCAAAATAATTGATCATCTCTTCGATCCTGACAGCGTCTTCGGGCGGCATTTGACCGTTGTTCAGGAAACGGCGCACATTACTGTATGCAGCGCGGTCGACGTCGACGGAGAATGTGGTCACGGGCTGCTGGCCGACGGACAAAAAGCCATTCTCATTAATCGGTTTGTAACTTTCCGTAGCAAGCGGTATTTGCGTGACGGTTCCCGAAAACGTTGAAGGCGCAGCGGTAACCCGGTGGAAAGCCAGCGACTTTTCCACGCGTCCCGATTGATTAGGATGCACCGATTCTTGATCCGCCAGTTCTTCTGTTTTCAACGTGTGGGTTAAAACGACATTCAAAACAGAAGCCGAGGTGAGGGGCATTGTCAAAGTTCTATATCCGGTCTTTTTGAACATCAACGCCCTGGTCAGGTTGGACACCCGAATCGAAAAACGGCCGGCGTGGTCGGTTACCGTGCCGGCGCCGCCGCCTTGAATGGAGACGCTCACGCCCGCAACGGGCAAATTTGAGCCGTCTGTAACAGTACCTTTGATGATGCGGTCGGGCAACAATGCAAAGGCACTCAAAAAGATGGCTAACAGAATGATTACTCTTGTTTTCATGGTTTTTGGATTTTGATATTTATCCGCTGGATGCGCGCCGGCAGGTAATTCCATAAAAGTTTTTAAGTTTTTTTTATGGAATTTTGATTAAACCGCATCCAGTAATAAGAAGGCGGAAAAGACTTCCCACGTACGTGAAATTTTTAAAATTCTTTCAGGGCAAGGTCAGGGAACCGGTGCCGGAAGCCGAGCGGCTTGCGGAGTACCGGCGCCGTGGCGATGTTGCGTTACTGGGAGGATTGTACGAGCCTTACATGGATATGGTTTTTGGGGTGTGCTTCAAATACCTG
>Ga0065165_1000129_pt1 | contig 129359 bp, 101 predicted proteins | sample AraplaMF_Cvi_mMF_FD_63813 | JGI IMG/M metagenome (GOLD analysis project Ga0065165, IMG submission 63813) | Arabidopsis root microbial communities from the University of North Carolina, USA - plate scrape MF_Cvi_mMF (version 2) (version 3) | ecosystem: Host-associated > Plants > Roots >... | reverse complement strand
ACGACTTCCGCCTGCGGCTTCTCAGGGGCAATGGTGTCTTTGATCACCTCGATGGTGGCAGCCTCGCTGCGGTTGCCCGCATCGTCGACCTGCACGATTTGAATCGTGTTATTGCCTTCGGCAAGGTCACCCGCGGAGATGGACGAACCAACGCCCGGCTTCCAATTCTGGCCCCCGTCGGTACTGAATTCCCAGTTGCCATCTGCAGCAGTGATGTTGACGCTGCCGGTGCTGCCAATGACCGCCACATCGCCTGCTGCGACGCCCGCGACCACCTCCACTTGCGGTTTTTCGGGTGCGACGGTGTCCTTGACCACCTCCATGGTGATCGCCTCACTGCGGTTTCCCGCTGCATCGATCTGCACCACCTCGATCGTGTTAACGCCCTCTTTGAGATCGCTCACCTCAAGACCCGTACCGGTACCCGGCCTCCAGCCTTGGTCACCGCTGGTTCTGAACTCCCAAGTTGCGCCCTGCTCGAGCCCCTCGATGCGCAGTTGCCCGGAGGCGTTGACATGGTTCTCCACCGGTGGCTTGACAGCCAGGGACATCCCAGAGAGGCCATAAAAGCCATTGTGGGGATTGGTCGCAATTGCGGCCCAAACCTTCAAGCTTTGCGCCTCCCAGTCAAAGCCAGCTCCCGGAGGCGAGGATGTGTAGGTGCACTTCAGGGCTGTCGCGGTCACGCCACCGCCCTCCAGCTCAACAAACTGAACCTTGATCGCCTTGTTGCCGCCTGATGAGACGAACCAGACATCGTAGTGTTGGTTGGAGACCTTACTGATGCTGGCAACGGCCACTTTGTCGTCAGGACGCGACCCCATGCCCGAACCATTCATGGTGAAGGAGGATCGGTCGAAGTCAATATCGCTCAATCGCTGCACGCCGGACAGGATGCTTGCCGTGGCGTTGAGGAACGCGTCGTGGGAGACCGTGTTGCGAACAACGACCTGAGGTGCCAGCGCCACTGTGTCCTGCACCACCGTGATGGAGGCCTGCGGGCTTTCGTTTCCTGCTGCATCAATCTGGACCACCTTGACGATATTCACGCCCTCATTCATTTGGTCGGCTTGAATGCTGCTTTCCGTGCCCAATTGCCAGCTCTCGCCACCGTCGGTGCTGAACTTCCACTCTCCGCCATCTTCCAGATCTCCGATGGTGATGCTGCCGTTGGCGTTGATGATCGGTGTCTGGCCTTCGTCCGTAGTGGCTGCCGCATCAGCCACAGACAAAGACGGCGCGATCGGCGCGACGGTGTCCTTGATCACCTCAATGGTGGTGGGCTCGCTGCGATTGCCTGCATCGTCGATCTGCACGATCTGAATCGTGTTGCTGCCTTCGGCCAAATCATCAGCGGAAATCGAGGTTCCCGTACCCGGCTCCCACGTCTGACCGCCGTCGGTGCTGAATTCCCAGTCGCCGCCAGTCTCTGCGGTGGTGACGTCAACGCTACCGGTGCCGCCAATGACAGGCACGGTGCCAGCAGTGCTACCGCCAACGACTTCTGCTTGCGGCTTCTCAGGGGCAATGGTGTCTTTGATCACCTCGACGGTGACGGCCTCGCTGCGGTTGCCCGCGTCATCGACCTGCACGATCTGGATCGTGTTGGGGCCTTCTTCCAGGTCATCCGCAAAGATAGAGGAGCCCGTACCAGGCGTCCACGTCTGACCACCGTCCGTGCTGAACTCCCAGTTGCCGTCCGTGCCAGTGATTTCAACGCTGCCATTACTGCCGATGATTGCCACCGTCCCGTTGGTATTGCCGCCGACAACCTCGGCCTGCGGCTTCTCAGGGGCAATGGTGTCTTTGATTACCTCGACGGTGACGGCCTCGCTGCGGTTGCCCGCGTCATCGACCTGCACGATCTGGATCGTGTTGGCACCTTCTTCCAGGTCTGCCGCAGAGATAGAGGAGCCCGTACCAGGCGTCCAAGTCTGACCACCATCCGTGCTGAATTCCCAGTCGCCGTCCGTGCCAGTAATTTCAACGCTGCCAGTGCTGCCGATGATTGCCACCGTCCCGTTGGTGTTGCCGCCGACAACTTCGGCCTGCGGCTTCTCGGGCGCAGTCGTGTCCTTGATCACCTCAATGGTGACGGCCTCGCTGCGGTTGCCCGCGTCATCGACCTGCACAATCTGAATGGTGTTGGCGCCTTCTTCCAGTTCAGCCGCAGAGATGGACGAACCCGTACCAGGCTTCCAAGTCTGACCACCGTCGGTACTGAATTCCCAGTCGCCGCCAGTCTCTGCCGTGATGACCTCAACGTTGCCGGTGCCGCCAATGACGGGCACCGTGCCTGCAGTGCTGCCGCCAACGACTTCCGCTTGCGGCTTTTCAGGGGCAATGGTGTCCTTAATGATCTCTACGGTGACCGGCTCGCCGCGGTTGCCCGCTTCGTCCACCTGCACCACTTCAATGGTGTTGTGTCCTTCGTTCAGATCTTCGGCCGAGATGGAACTGCCCGAGCCCGGCGTCCATGTCTGACCACCGTCCGTGCTGAACTCCCAATCGGCGCCCTGCTCCAGGCCACCGATGCTGATGCTGCCTCCGCCGCCGATCACGGCCACCGTGCCGCCGCCTTGGCCGCCCACCACATCAACCTGCGGCTTCTCGGGCGCCACCGTGTCCTTGATGATCTCTACGGTGACCGGCTCGCCGCGGTTGCCCGCTTCGTCCACCTGCACCACATCAATGGTGTTGTGTCCTTCGTTAAGGTCTTCGGCCGAGATGGAACTGCCCGAGCCGGGCTTCCATGTCTGACCACCGTCCGTGCTGAACTCCCACCCAGCGCCAGGCTGCAGCCCCCCAATGCTGACGCTGCCACTGCCATTGACGATGACTGCGGTGCCAGGCCCTTCCCCAACGCTGATGCCCGGAGGAGGCACTTCGGGCGGCTGGTCCGGCGCGGTAGGCCGCACCATTGCAGATCCTTTGTGGCCTCCTTGAGATCCGACACCCGCTGCGGTGATCCCCAGCAAGGCGCCTCCCATTGCAACGGCGTCGAATCGAATGTTGGAAACGGCGCCATGATTGTCTTCCGACATTGCAGCGAAGTGATCCGCAGCCACCGCTTCAACTTCACTGGCCGCAGTGCCTTCGTCAGCGGAACCCTCGGCCCTCAGATCGGCGTCGTGCTCGGACGCTTCACTTGCGTCTGATACTGGGACCGGCTGCCCCACGAGACCGATCAGGCCGTCGTCCTGATCCTCCAGCGCAGCCTTCCTTCGGCCGAGGCGAACCGAGGACCTCTCGGAGATCAAGGGCTGTGCATTGCTGGTGCCGCTCGATTGAGCCACCCCAGATGAGTTCAATGCTTTATTGGAGAAAACTTCGGTGGAATTGTGTCGATTCATTGTGCGATGACGTAATTGATGAAAGTGACAGGGGAGCTGTCACAGTCTCACGTCGCGCGGGTTTCGTCGGAATACCAACAATCGCGTCACCACATCGCATCGATTGGCAAAGAGCAGCCGCACCACTCCTCTGTTGTTGCCAACCCAGCGCCAAGATCCTGAAAGCATCAATGGGCGCCACTACTGGAATCAGCTTTCAATCCGGAAATGAGTGGCCCAATGCAAACCAGCGGAGCACCGACAAATCGAATGGGACAACATGGTCTTCGCTCACTATCTGCACCCATTCTTTTGCTAGCTGATTGCGTGGTCCGACCAGCATCAACGCCGTGCGCAAAAAGCAAAATGCCCCGCAGAGCGGGGCATTGACATGGGCCAGTGGCCCGGCGGAAGCGAATGACGCTTACAGCGCACCCATCTCCTTGAGCAGGCGGTCCGCCTTGTCCACCACCTTCATCTGCCACAGCATGTAGCGGGCATCCAGGCAGATGCTGCGGGTGGTCTTGGCGTTGAACTCCCAGTCGGAAATCAGCGCATCCAGCGTGCCATCGAACAGCAGGCCCACCAGCTCTCCTTTGCTGTTCAGCACCGGAGAGCCGCTATTGCCGCCCGTGGTGTCGAGCGTAGCGAGGAAGTTCACCGGCACCGAGTCCAGCGCCTTGACGCCGTACTTGTCAAACTTGCGAGCCTTAATGGCAGCCAGCTGTTCCGCGGGAGCATTGAACTCTCCTTCGCCGGTGTGCTTGGCCACGATGCCGCGCAGCGTGGTGAACGCCGTCCAGGTCGTGCCGTCGGTGCCCGGGTCACGCCCCAGCACTTCGCCGAAACTCACGCGCAGCGTGCTGTTCGCGTCGGGGTACACAGCCCTGCCGCGGCTCGCTTCGAAAGCGATCAGCGCCTTCATGGCGCCGGCATAGGCTTCCTGAATCAGGCCGGCTCGCTCGTTGTCACGGTCCTCGCGAGCCTGGTCGTCTGCACGCAGCGCCACAGCGGCCTTCACCATGGCGTCAGTGCTGGCCTCGAAGTCCGCAGGTGAACGGCCGAGCCATGCCTGGCGGCCACCAGCATCAGCCAGCTTGGAGCCGGCATACAGCTCATCCACGCGCGCCGTCACTGCCGCCGCGTCCATGCCCTGGCGAAGACCCAGTGCCGAGACGAATGCGGTGTTGAGCTGGTCCGCTGGCTGCGCCAGGTATTGCACCAGGAAGTGACTCACCACCTTCTTGTCAGTGACCGCATCAAAGCGACGCTCCGCCGCATCCAGGCCCTGACGGCGACGCAGCTGGTCGCGATCCTGGTATCCCGACTTGCGGTCGGCATCCGGCTTTTGGGCCTGCAGTGCCTGCTCATACAGGTCACGCGCCTGGTTCAACAGGCTGGGCGTGGCGTAGTTCAGCAGGAATTCGCGCTTGTTCACCGCCTGACGCTCTGCCAGCAGGCGGTTCACTTCGGCCAGCGACGCGCCATACAGCTCGCGGCGCTTGGCATCGGCGTTGACCCATGCCGTCAATTCGGCATAGGCGGCCTGCTTGTGCGGCAGGATGTTGGCATCCGCATAGCTGGCCAGTTGCCCCTGGTAGTTCTTGTAGTAGTTGCCCACGCCCGCCACGGTGTTGGCCATCTTGATTTCGGCGTCACGGCGGCCGGCGGTCGCTTCGCGGATGGTCGCCAGCTGTTCACCCATGGCCTTCACGCGGTGGGGCATTTCCCAGCCAAAGGCGAAGTCCACTTCGGAAGGCAGACGGTGGCGATTGGTGCGGCCGGGGTAACCCGCCACCATGACGAAGTCGTGCTCGTTCAACGGCGAGCTCGCCATCTTCAGCACGTGCTGCGGCTGATAGGGCTTGTTGTTCGGGCTGAAATCGGCCGGCTTGCCGTCCGGGCCCACATAAGCGCGGTAGAAGCTGTAGTCACCCGTGTGGCGCGGCCACATCCAGTTGTCCGTGTCTCCGCCAAACAGACCGACGCCCTGCGCGGGGGCGTGAACCAGACGCACGTCGCGGATTTCCAGCTGCTTGATCAGCTGGAACTGCAAGCTGCCATAGAAGGCATAGACGTTGCAACGATGGCCGACGTCCTTCTCGCACTCAGCCACCAGGGCCTTTTCATTCTTCTCGATGGCATCGATGCGCGCCTTGCCTTTCAGGCCAGCGGTCTTGGCATCGATGACGCGGTTCGTGACATCCGTCAGCGCCACCGTCACCAGCACCCGGCTGCCGGGCGCAGCGGGCAGTTCGTCCGCCAGCGTCGGGGCCAGGAAGCCGTTCTTCAACAGATCGCGCTCCGGCGTCGAGTTGAACTGGATGCTGCCATAAGCGCAGTGATGGTTCGTCACCACCAGGCCCTGCGGCGACACGAACGAAGCCGTGCAGCCCCCCAGGCTCACCACGGCGCCCATCGGATAGCCAATCGGCTGGGACAAGCGCGCCGGGTCAAGCGCCAGGCCGGTCGCCTTCAGGTCCTTGGCCACCTGTGGCAACTGCTGCGGCATCCACATGCCTTCATGCGCCTGGGCGGAAACCGCCCCCAGGGCCAGGGCGGCCCACATCAAACTTTTCATGCGCAGGACTCCTGCCCTAACTGAATTTATGAAGGGCGCAACCTTACACGACCCACCCGCACCTGGCCCGTGTGGTTGGACACCCCCCCGAGCAACGGGGGCAACCTCAACGAGCTGCGACGGACTTCACGACCTAGGGATTCCCCTGGTACTGACAGCAAACTTACAATCGTGTCGTTTCCAGGAGCCCGGCCATGACCCTTCAACAGCTCAGTCAAGTCAAGCGCTGGATGGTCATGCACAGCGCGCGCCATCCAGTGGAACTGGCCGTCTGGAATCTGGTTCTGACGCTGTGGATGCTCGGGTTCATGGGCGTGCCAGGCGCGCTGCTGACCAAGGCGTGGATGGCACTGCCGCTGTGCCTGGTGGCGTGGGTGCTCCCCATGGCGTACACCGGCGGCCGTCGTCGCCTGCATCAGCAAGGCAGGCTGCGCTGCGATTGGCTGACGGCGCTCTGAGGTCGCGCATGGGCCGCGGGCAAGCCTGCCCGCGGGGCGTTGATCAAGCCGCCTTGCGCGCCGCCCTGAGTCGGCGCATGACCGGCTCGTTGAGCTGACGGGTCAGCTTGTTCCACTTGGCGCTGAGCTTGTCGATACGGGCCAGCAAGGGCTCCGCGGTGGCGGTGTCGCCGGTGCTCAATGCCCAGATCGCGTGCTCGGCCCACACTTCGACGCTACCAAAGCGCTCACTGGCGGATTCAAACTCGGCTCGCGCCTCACCTGACCGGCCCAAGGCCGCGAGGCTGCGCGCCGTCAGCAGGGACACCGCCTCCGCACGAAAACCCGCTTGCTCCGCACGAATGCTCGTGAGGTGCTCCAGCGCCTTGCCCGCCTGCCCAGCAGCCAGGAATGCCCGGGCGGCCCCCAGACGAATCTCCAGGTCCTTGGCGAACGGCCCCTGCAGGCAGGCCTGGTAGCGCTCGGCGGCCTGGGCGGCTTCGCCGGCATCGAGCAAGGCGGCGGCCAGGCGCATCTGGTTCTGCGCCGTCGGGGTGTCCTCGAAGGCGGTGCGCGCCTCGCGCAGCTCCCGGCCCGGGTCCATGGCGCGCGCAGCGGATCTCACCGCCTTTCGGGCGCCATGCTCCAGACGTGAATGCGGCAGGATGATGACGAACAGATAGACCAGGCTGCCCAGCAGCGGGAACGAAAACAGGATGATCAACCAGTACAACTGTTGACCGTTACGCACGACATGCACGGCGCAGAACAGCGCCAGCAGCACATGCAGGCCAATACCGACGAAGGGCATCGTCGCCTCCCTTTGCTTTGCTATTGATAGGAATCAAAGCGCGGGATTGTGGCGCAGCGGCCATGACAAACGCCCTCCGGGCTGTTACCGGGAGGGCGGATCGTGCGAAGTTGGCGACAGTAGATGCTCAGTGCACCAGGCCGATCCACTCGCCGCGGCGCTGGTAGCTGTCAAACACCTCTTGCGCCAGCGCCTGCAGCGTCGCATCTCCACGCGCGTGAGCGCAGGCCAGGCGCTCCAGCGCATAGTGACGGTCATAGACCATGCGGGTGGCTTGCAGGCTCATGCCCTGGGCCGCCATCAGGTCTTGCAGCTGCCACAGCGTGTCCATGCCCGTCGGGCCAGCCACTGTCAGGCCGATTTCCGGCACCAGTCCCCAGGGAGCCTGGACGGTTTCGGGCATCAGATGCGGCGGGATGGCGGTGGTGAGCATGCGGGGCCTCGGGCAGGTATTGGGAAGCTCTGGCCGCCATCATGCGCCGCGATGCCAGGAACTTGAGCGAGAAAAGCCGGGTTAATCCGGCCCTGTTCCAGCGATCAACGCCTGGGCTGGGCAATGAAGCCCGACAGCTCCTGGCACCAGCTGGCTGCGCGCTGCTCCATCTCCTGCAAGGCCTGGACCTCGACGCCCGCGTCCCGCAGCATCTTGGCCGATGCCTCGTTCAGCGCCAGGTGGTGGTCCTTCTTCTCCAGATACACCACCCGCTGGATGCCCACCTGGATGATGGACTGCACGCAGCGCGGGCAGGGGTACTGCGTCGTGTAGATGGTGCTTCCGGTGAGCGGCAGCACCACGCAGTTCAGGATGGCATTGACCTCCGCATGCACGATGTAGCTGTGCCGCGAGTGCAAGGGGTCGTTGTCGTCATCAGACCAGTAGGCGGGGTCATTGTCATCACAGCCGCGCGGCAGGCCGTTGTAGCCAACGCCGACGATCTTGTAATCCGCACTGGCAATGCAGGCGCCATTGCGCTTGCGGCTGTCCTTGGAGCGGGCGCTGGCCAGCAAGGCCACCCCCATGAACATGGAGTGCCAATCGATGAGCGGTTGGTTGTCCATCTGATCTGCTTTCGAGATGCCTGCAAGTAAGTAAGGCGTTGGGGCCGAACCCAGTGACGCGGTAATGCCGCTCAGCGGCCCGCCATCGTCACGCCCTTGTTGGCCAGCGCATCCGCGCGCTCGTTGCCCGGGTCGCCGGCATGGCCCTTCACCCAGCGCCACTCCACCTGATGGAGCTTGCGCAAGGCGTCCAGCCGCTGCCAGAGCTCCGCATTCTTCACCGGCTTGCCGTCCGCGGTTTTCCAGCCGCGGCGCTGCCAGCCGCTGATCCATTCGGTCATGCCCTTGCGGACATATTCGCTGTCCGTGTAGATGACGATGTTGCAGCTGCGCTTGAGGGAGGTCAGCGCCTCGATGACCGCCGTGAGTTCCATGCGGTTGTTGGTCGTGTTGGCTTCACCGCCGCACAGCTCTTTTTCATGGCCGCCACTGCTGAGCCAGGCCCCCCAACCGCCTGGGCCGGGGTTGCCCTTGCAGGCGCCGTCTGTGTAGATGACGACGCTCGGCTTGCTGATGCGCGGCGCGGCTGGCGCGGAAACTTCACTCATGATGTGCTGATGCTGTGCTTCAAAAATGGCCGGGCCGTCTAGGGGCCGCGGTGAGGGTGTTGATGAGGATGTTGATGCAGGGCCACCGCCGGTGCCGTCTTGGCGCTGCGCGTCTTCTTGCGGGCCAGGCCGATCAGACGCATGCCGTGCACTCGCTTGACCGCCACCACCGCATACAGGGCACCCAGCACCGTCCACCACTTGTGGCCAGGCTTTTCCATCCACTGCCAGCGGTCCAGCCAGGCTTGGCTCAGCAATGGCGGCCGATAGCAGCCAAATGAGGCGTGCTCGACCTCGAATGACAGCAGCCGGAGCCAGTCACGCATCCGCCAATAACCGATGTACTCCGCCTCTCCAGGCAGGTACAGCCGTGGGTCGCGCCCTTCCTGAGGCTGGCGCCGAGGAAACATCCGTGCATTGACCCGGGCGAGATTCTGCCTCAGCGCCCAGAGGCTGGCGGGATTCAGGCCCAGCACGACCACCCTTCCCTCGGGCCGAAGCACCCGTTCCACCTCCCGCAGGCAGCGGTGCGGGTCGCCAGCGAGTTCCAGAGTGTGCGGAAGTACAACGAGATCCAGACTGTTCGCTTCAAATGGCAGGGCATCGAACTCACAATACAGCGCAGCGCGGCCTGGCCTGGGCAGCGCCTGAGGTTCTGCCTGGATATTCAGCGGCAGGGGGCTCGTGACGCCAGCCGCTGAGGACCCCTGTGGCCCGTGCGGCCCTTGCGCCCCGTCAGCCATGGGCAGGTGGTTCAAGGCCAGCCACCGGTGTGGCATGCGGTTCGCACTCAGCCCTTCAAGCTGCGGCAGACCGAGCTGGACGGCGTGGAAGCCAAACAGGTTGACCACCGCCGCATCGATGAAGGACTGCTCCCAGCCCAGCAGATATTGGCCGGGCGGGGTGCGCAGCCAGGCGGCCAGCTCCTCGGCCGCCAGGCCGGGCGCGGGCAGCACCGACTCTACAATCGGCGCCGGGTCATCGTCCTGGCTCGCTTTCGTCATTGCTTGGACCGCATGGAACTGGTTGCCCTTCCCGCTTTCACCGACAACTACATCTGGCTGCTGCACAACGGCAGGCAGGCGCTTGTCGTGGACCCGGGCGAAGCCGCCCCGGTCAGACAGGCGCTGGAAGCTCACGGCCTCCAGCTTCTGGGCATTCTAGTGACGCACCACCATGGCGATCATGTCGGCGGCCTGTCGGAACTGACGGAATTCCTGGTGCCGGGCGGCAAGGTCTGGGGGCCGGCTCACGAAAAGATGCCGGTGCCGGTCGTTCCGCTGGAGGGTGGCGACCACTTCGAGTTGCTGGGCCGTCGCATCAACGTACTGGACGTGCCGGGACATACGGCCGGCCATATTGCCTTCTTCCTGCCTGCGCCAGCGGCGGCTGGCCCAGGTGACGAGGCCCCGCTGCTCTTCTGTGGCGACACGCTGTTCTCGGCCGGCTGCGGCCGGTTGTTCGAAGGCACCGCAGCCCAAATGTACGAGTCCCTGTCCCGGCTGGCAGAGCTGCCGGGCGACACCCGTGTCTGCTGTGCGCACGAATACACCTTGTCCAATCTGCGTTTTGCGAGGACAGTCGAGCCCGACAACGAGGTGATCACGCGGCATGAGGCCAGGTGCCAGGCCATGCGCGCGCAGCATCTGCCCACCTTGCCCTCCACGCTGTCGCTGGAGCTTCAGATCAACCCCTTCCTGCGCTGCGGGCATGCCTCGGTCCGGCATGCCGCGCAGCACTTTGATCCGCACGTCGGCACCGATCCGGCCTCGGTGCTTGCCGGCTTGCGCCAATGGAAGAACGAATTCCGATGAACCGAACCCCTGCCCTGACCCCGACTCGCCTCCGTTCCACGGTGTCTTCCCGCCCCGCGCTGACCCTTCTGGCAGCGCTGGTGTCCCTGGCCCTGGCCGCCTGCGCGGGTGTGCCGCGCACGCAGCAGCCAGGTGCCGGCAGCCCGGCCGATGCCGCCGCCGCGCCCTCGCCTGCAGCCTCGGCCACCACCGTCCAGGCCCCCGCCCTTCCCGCCTCCGCCGTGGCCGCCGCGGCAGCCGCCTCGGGCGTCCCGGCCCCCGAGGAAAAGCTGGACGTGCTGCTGGAGGACAACCTCAATCCCGGCGAGAAGGTCGACCTGGACGCGCCCAAGACCCATGTGGACCTGTGGGCCCGCATCCGCGCCGGCATGGCGATGCCCGAGCTGGACAACGAGCTGGTGCGCAAGGCGGAGGACTGGTACAGCACGCGGCCCGACTATGTGGCCCGCATGACCGGCCGCGGCAGCCTTTATCTCTACCACGTGGTCGAAGAGGTGGAAAAGCGCGGCATGCCCGCGGAGCTGGCGCTGCTGCCCTTCGTGGAAAGCGCGTTCCGCGCCGATGCGCAGTCCAATGCCAAGGCCGTGGGCATGTGGCAGTTCATGCCGGCCACCGGCCGTGATTTCGACCTCAAGCAGAACATCTTCCGCGATGACCGGCGTGACGTGCTGGCCTCGACCCGCGCCGCGCTGGACTACCTGCAGCGCCTGAACAAGATGTTTGACGGCGACTGGCAGCTCGCGCTGGCCGCCTACAACTGGGGCCAGGGCAATGTGGCGCGGGCCGTGGCGCGCAACCAGAAACTGGGGTTGCCGGCCGACTACGACAACATCCGCATGCCGGATGAAACCCGCTACTACCTGCCCAAGCTGCAGGCGATCAAGAACATCGTCATGCATCCGGAGACCTTTGGCCTGGAACTGCCGGCGGTGGCCAATCACCCGTATTTCCTGTCGGTCAACATCGACCGGGACCTCGATGTGAGCCTGGCGGCGCAGCTGGCTTCCCTGGACGAGGAGACCTTCCGGCAGTTCAACCCACAGATGAACAAGCCGGTGATCCTGGCGGCCAGCAGTGGCCAGATCCTGCTGCCCTATGACAACGCCAGCACCTTCGTGACGAATCTGGAGAAGCACCGCGGCCCGCTGGCCACGTGGACGGCCTGGGTCGTGCCCCGCACCATGAAGCCGGCCGATGCGGCCAAGCAAGTGGGCATGAGCGAGGCGGGCCTGCGCGAGATCAACCGCATTCCGGCGCGGATGCTGGTCAAGAAGGGGTCGACGCTGCTGGTGCCGCGCACCGCGACCCGCGACAAGGATGTTTCGGAGCACTTGGCCGATAACGCCAGCATTACCTTCGCGCCGGACGTTCCCCCGCTGCGCCGCGTCACGCTCAAGGCAGGCCGGGGCGATACGGTGGCCACCGTGGCGCGCCGCTATCGCCTGGGCAGCACCCAGGTGGCGCAGTGGAACCGGGTCAGCACCAAGGCCAGCTTCAAGCCAGGCCAGGCCGTCGTGGTCTACCTGCGAGAAAACCAGGCGGTATTGGCAGAAAGCGCCCCGGTCTCCAGCAAGGCCACCCGTGCAGCGCCCACCCGCACTGCGGCAAAAGCCGCCACCAAGACCGTGCGCACCGCCGCCAAGACCCGCAGCGCCAAGGTGGCATCGGGCAGGAATGGCGGTGGTGGCGTGGCCTCCGCCTCGACCAAGGCCAAGGGCACCACCACCCTGCGCTGATCGGTCGCATCCAGGGCGGCTGCATCGCCCTTCAAACAAAAAGGCGCTCCGAGGAGCGCCTTTGTCATGCAGCGTCCGCCGCTTGCCAAGCCTTACACGAAGAAAAGCGCGATCGAACTTGCCAGGCCCAGCACCCACACCAAGCTGCGCAAGGTGGACCGATTGGTCAGGTACAGCACGATGAAGAGCACCCGGAAGGCGACGAACAGCACGGCCAGCAGGTCAATCCGCCCCTGGTCCAGTTGCATCTGCTGCGCAGCCAGGACACCGGCATAAAACAGCGGCAGGCTTTCGAAGCCGTTGACCTGGGCCGCGTTGGCGCGCGCCACCCAGCCTGTCTGGCGGCTCAGCCAGCCGCGCGGGTCCTCATTGTCAAAACCGCCGTCGCGGCGCCGCTGGCCAAAGCCCTTGGACTTGGCCAGCGCCGCACAGGCCAGGGGCAGCAGGCCTGCAACGATCATGCAATAGTTGGCCAAGGTCATGAGGGTCTCCGGTCCACCAGGGCATGGGCGATGGTGCCCAGGTCCACATATTCAAGTTCACTGCCCACCGGGACGCCGCGCGCCAGGCGCGTGCTGCGCAGACCCCGGGCCTTCAGCGCCTCGGCCAGCACATGTGCGGTGGCCTCCCCTTCGGCGGTGAAGCTGGTGGCCAGGATCACTTCTTCTACCTGACCATCCCCGGCGCGTTCGAGCAGAGGCGCCACGCCAATCTCGCGCGTGCCGATGCCGTCCAGCGGGCTGATGCGGCCTTGCAGGACGAAGTAATAGCCGTGATAGGAGGCCGTGCGCTCCATGGCCGCCTGGTCCGCTGGCGACTCCACCACGCACAGCAGCCGGGCGTCGCGCTGCGTGTCCTGGCAGATCTTGCACAGCGGCGTTTCGCTGAAGGTATGGCAGCGCTCGCAGTGGCGCACATTGCGCGCAGCTTCCTGCAGCGCCCGCGCCAACGCATCTGCGCCCGCGCGGTCGTGCTGCAGCAGGTGGTAGGCCATGCGCTGGGCCGACTTCTGGCCCACGCCCGGCAGGCGCCGCAAGGCCTCGATCAGCTGTTCGAGCGCGGTCACCGGCGTGCGGTCAGAAGGGGAACTTCATGCCGGGAGGCAGGGGCATGCCGGCAGTCAGCTTGCCCATCTTTTCCTGGCTCACTTCCTCGGCACGGCGCACCGCGTCGTTGAAGGCGGCGGCCACCAGGTCTTCCAGCATGTCCTTGTCGTCCGCCAGCAGGCTGGGGTCGATGGCCACGCGCTTGACGTCGTGCTTGCAGGTCATGGTGACCTTCACCAGGCCGGCGCCGGATTGGCCTTCCACCTCGATGTTGCCCAGTTCTTCCTGTGCACGCTTGAGGTTGTCCTGCATCGCCTGGGCCTGCTTCATCAGGCCTGCGAGTTGACCCTTCATCATGATTGGTGTCCTTGTTCGGTTCAGAGAGGTTTGATGGACCCCGGCAGGATGCGCGCGGTCTTGAACTGCGCCAGCAACTGCTGGACCTCGGGGTCTTCGAGGATGATGGTTTCGGCGCGGCGCTGCCGCGCGCGGGCCGCCATGGTATCGCGCAGCGCCGGGGAATCGGTGGCGCGGCCGGGTTCAATGTCCAGTTGGACGGGGGTTTGCAGGTGGGCGGCCAGGGCTGCCTGCAGTTTGTCCTGCAAGGCGGCCTGGCGCAAGGATTCGCGCTCCACGCGGAAGCGCCAGCGCTGCGGCGAGGCTTGTTCGTCAATGGCCAGGCATTCGGCCTGCAAGGCCAGCTCACGGGCCAGCGCGTTCAGGCCGAGCTGCGGCACCAGTGCGGCCCAGCGTTCGCCGAAGGGGGTCGGGACAAGGTCCACCTCCTGCACGGCGGTGGAGAGGTAGATGCCATCGGCCCCATGGCCGGCGGGGCTGCCCGCCTCAATATCGGCCCCGGGCTCGTCGTCCATCATGGACGGGCCGACGCTCATTTCCTCATCGGAGGGCGGCGGCACATCCAGCCACGGGGGCGCCCCGTCGTCGTCATGCGGGGGTGACAGGTCTTCAGGCGGCTCCGAGGGCTCAGAGGGCTCCGCAGCCTGCACTGGCGCCGCCCGGGGGCGCAGCCGGTCGCTGAAACGGGTCGCCGGGGCGCCGGCAGGCGCCGCGCGCAACGACGCACCAGCGCCGGGCGAGCGGGTGGGTGCGGGTGCGCTGGCCGCCTGGGTGGGCGCAGCAGCTTGCGTCGGTTGCGCCCCTGCAGGCGTGTCCCTGTGTGAGGCATCGCTCGGCGAGGACGGCCGCACCCCTTCCGGTGCCGGGGACAGGTCTGCCGCTGATGCCGGCGCCGCTACTGCAGCGGGTGCCGTGAGCGGCGGCAGAGCCTGCTCCTCGCCCTGGAGAAGATGCGCCCGCTCACCCGGCGCGCCGTCATCCCACGGCGGACCGTCATCCGAGGCGGCATCGTCTGCATAGGACGGGCCCTGGGTCAAGTTCTGGGTGCCGCGAGGGCTGGCACTGGCCGCCTCGGGTTCGATGTCAGGCCCAGTCCGGGACGATGCGCCATTCGAAGTCTCAGCCTTGGCCTCGACAACAGCGTCTTGCGCAGCGGGCGCTGCCGGGGCCACTGCTGCAACCGCAGGCAAGGGTTGCGGCTCAGCCGGCGCGTGCGGCGTCTGCGGCGTTTCTGGCTCGCTGGCGCGCACCGGGCTCGACGATGGGCTCGCGGGCGTGGCGCCTGTGTGAGCGTTGGTGGTTTCGCCCGTTGCTGGCGCGGCGGCGGCGATGGCCGCTGAATGGCTTGGTGCCGTCACCGCAGGCCGCTGCGCGGCCGAGCCGACAGAAGCCACCACGGTACCGCCCGTCGCCGGGCCGGTGGCACGCCCTGCCCCCTCGGCGGTGCCCACTCCGCGCGGCGCGCCGCCGTCCGGGCGGAAGGCCATCATGCGCAGCAGCACCATCGTCAGCCCGGCATATTCGTCGGGCGCCAGGGGCAATTCCTGCCGGCCATGCAAGGCCATGCTGTACATCAACTGGATCTCGTCGGGCGGCAACTGCCCGGCCAAAGGGAGCAGTTCGGCCAGATCCGGATCGCTGGCATCGAGCGCGCCCGGCGCCGCCTGGGCCACGGCCAGGTGCTGCAAGGCCACCGCCAGGTCTTCCAGCGTGCCGCCGGCCGACAGGCCCATGTTGCGCAGCCGGTCCGACGCGCCCACCAGCGCCGCGCCATCGCCGGCCACGAGGGCCTGCAGGATGCCCAGCACGTGGCCGCGGTCCACGCTGCCCAGCATCTGGCGCACGCCCGCTTCCTTCAACTCACCGGAGCCAAAGGCGATGGCCTGGTCGGTCAGGGAGAGCGCATCGCGCATCGAGCCACGAGCGGCCCGCGCCAGCAGCCGCAGCGCGCCCGGTTCAGACGGCACGCTCTCCTGGGCCAGCACCTTGGTGAGGTGCTCCAGCACCGTCTGGGGCGCCATGGGGCGCAGGTTGAACTGCAGGCAGCGCGACAGCACGGTCACCGGCACCTTCTGCGGGTCCGTCGTCGCCAGGACGAACTTCAGGTATTCCGGAGGTTCCTCCAAGGTCTTCAACATCGCGTTGAAGGCCGTGTTGGAGAGCATGTGCACTTCGTCGATCATGTAGACCTTGAAGCGCCCGACCACCGGCTTGTAGACGGACTGGTCCAGCAGCTGGGAGATTTCTTCCACGCCGCGGTTGGAGGCGGCGTCCAGCTCCACATAGTCCACGAAGCGGCCGGCGTCGATGTCCCGGCAGGCGTCGCAGACGCCGCAAGGGTGAGCGGTGATGCCCCCCTGGCCGTCCGGCCCCAGGCAGTTCAGGCTCTTGGCCAGGATGCGGGAGACCGAGGTCTTCCCCACCCCGCGGGTGCCGGTGAACAGATAGGCATGGTGCAGCCGCTGCTGCGTCAGCGCATTGGCCAGGGCCTGGACCACATGCTCCTGACCCATCAGCTCCTCGAAGGTACGGGAGCGGTACTTGCGTGCGAGGACCTGATAACTCATGGCGCGGCATTCTACGGGGGGCGCCTGACCCGCCGGCGGGAGCGGTTGAAGGGCCGACCAGGGTTTGTCAGTAGAGGTGACGGATAATCACCGCCCATGAGCACCCACGCCCCCCAAGATTCCTCCTCCGGCACCCTGAGCTATGAGCAGGCTGGTGTCAATTACGACCTGATCGACCCCCTCAAGGTCAGCGCCCAGCGCGCCGCGGCGGCCACGGCCGGCCATCTGGCGGCGCATGGCTTCACGGAAGTGAAGGCCTCGCGCGGCGAATCCGCCTACGTGGTGGACGTGGGCCCGTTCTACATTGCTTCCATCGTCGAGTGCCTGGGCTCCAAGGCCCTGGTGGCCGACGAAATGTCCACGCTGACGGGCAAGAGCTACTACGACGGTATTGCGCAGGACACCATCGCCATGGCGGTGAACGACCTGATCACCGTTGGCGCCACCCCGCTGGTGGTGCAGGCCTATTGGGCGGCCGGCGGCTCGGACTGGTTCGGCGACGCCCAGCGCGCGCAGGCGTTGGTGGCGGGCTGGAAGAAGGCCTGTGACACCTGCCAGGTGGCCTGGGGCGGCGGCGAGACGCCGGCCCTGGCGGGCATCGTGGAAGCCGGCCGTATCGACCTGGCCGCCTCCTGCACGGGCCTGATCAATCCCAAGGAACGGCTGTCGGTGGGCGACAAGCTGGCCGACGGCGACGCCATTGTGCTGCTGGCCTCCAGCGGCATCCATGCCAATGGGCTCAGCCTGGCGCGCAAGCTCATCGAGCGGCTGCCGCAGGGCTACCTCACCGAAGTGGCGCCTGGCCTGACCTATGGTGACGCGCTGCTGGCCCCCACCACGCTGTATTCACCGGTCACCGAGGCGCTGTACAAGGCCGGCATCACGCCGCACTACTGCGCCAACATCACGGGGCACGGGTGGCGCAAGCTGCTGCGGCATCCGGGCAAGTTCACTTACCGCATCCACACGGTGCCGCCGGTCACGCCGGTGCTGAAGTTCATCCAGCAACATGCGCAGCAGGATGACCGCGAGGCCTATTCCACCCTGAACATGGGCGCCGGCTTTGCACTCTTCGTCAAGGCGGACCAGGCGGCGCGAGTGGTCGAGATTTCCAAGGCCTGCGGCATTGAGGCCTGGGTGGCCGGTCAGGTCGAGGCGGGCGAGAAGCAATTGCTGATCGAGCCGCTGAACATCCGGTTCGGCGACGACGACCTTCAGCTGCGTTGAGTCAAGGCGCGAAAGCGCCAAGACGGGATCACGCTGTGCAGCGACGGCCGGGTCTGCGAGATTCCGGCCGGCCGCAGCGAATCAACCGATCAGCCGATCAGCCGCCACCCGCTGGCCCAAAGTTGTCGCACCGCGGCGGCGCACAGATCGCGGCGAAGCGCGCCTGGCCGGGCGCCGGGCCGCTCAGTAACCGAGGCGCTGAGCCACTGGGGGGCCACGGATGCATTCAGGCGCGGCTGACCGTGACGGTCGGCACGCAGCAAGGCCAGACGCCAGGCGGCGCGCAGGCCCCTGCCCTGCCCCTCGTCGGCCAGCACACCAACCCAGTCATCGGCTTGCAAGCGATGGGCGGCCTTGAGCAGATCGAGATCGCTGGGGGTGTGCTGGAATTCAGCGACGGGCTCGCCCCACGGGTCGCGCAAAGTGCGGCTGTGCGGCGTGGCGACGCCAGGGTGTGCGCGGCGGCGAGCGAGCAGTGAATCGAACTGCGCGAGACGAGCGGACATGAAAAAAACTCCGAGAGCCCACAGGTTCACCGGCGTTTGCCGGCCCGGGGGCATCATCGGAGCCGCAACGCTTTAGCCGTACTTGTTGACCGCCCGCAAGTAGTTGGTAAATCGGCGGTGGACCTCGCGAAAGCGTGGGGTCCGTCTGCATTCTAAACACAAGTTTGGGGCGCTGGCGGAGATGGATTTGCTGGGCGTGATGAAGATCATGCTTGGCATTGCCGAAGAGGGCCTCAGGCTCGCGTACAATGCGACCCTGACGGGCCTCCTCGCATGGAAGCGCGGCCAACCGGGTCAGATGGGGAACCAAGCAGCCCTAACCGTTGTGACCAGTGCCGGGGGTAAGGCTCGTCACCTTATTCAGCAGAAAACCGCCTTCGGGCGGTTTTTTCGTTTCTGGCGATCGTCGGTTCAGAATGCTGTTTGAAACGGCGCCTTAGCTGTTCCCTCAACAGCGCGCCGCGATCACAGGAGAAACACATGAACTCCGACAGCCAAGGCCTCGAGCGCTTTCTCTCTGCCCAGGCGCCGCAACTGGCAACGGTGCTCGATGAACTCCGGCGTGGCCGCAAGCTCAGCCACTGGATGTGGTACTTCTTCCCTCAGCTCAAGAGCCTGGGTCGCAGCAGCACCGCGCAGTTCTACGGCATCGCGTCACTCGACGAGGCCGTCGCCTACCTGCAGCATCCCGTGCTGGGCGCCCGGCTGCGTGAGTGCGTCACGCTGATGAACAGCCACCCGCACAAGACGGCAGAGCAGATCCTTGGCTCAGTGGACGCCATGAAGTTCAAGTCCTCCATGACGCTGTTCGCCAAGGCCTCGGGCGGTGACCCGCTGTTCCAGGCCGCCCTGGATCAGTTCTACGGCGGCGAGACCGATGAACTCACGCTGCGCCTGCTGGAAGGCTAGACCGCCTGGGCGCGGCCCCGCCGCTCATTCGCCTGGCGCTCCAGACCCCGCGGGCGGCTCGTACACATTGACCGTCCAATCGCGCACCTTCACCGAGAGTAGGGGCGGTTCCACCAAGGCCACTCCGCTGCCCTTGAACGCACCTTCCGAATCCTCCTGATCCGGCTCACTCACCAGGGCCACCGGCCGCAGCGCGCGGATCGGCTCGCCGTCGTTGAAGTAGTCCTTCCAGACCGGTTTGGTAATCGCGCCCGACCCCCAGAACAAGGTTGCGGCCCATGGCCCCATGACCAACTTGTTTTCCCAGCGCCCCTCGGCGGCCAGGCGCTGCTGCGTATCGCGAATGACATACGCACGGCGCTGGTGGGCATTGGCGTAATCACGCGCGTCCAGCACCAGCACCAGCACCAGCACGACCGGGAGCGCGAACCCCGCCCACCCTCGCCCTCGCCACCCGGCACGACTGTCGTTAGTGACTTCGGCTCTCGCAGTGCCACGCGTCTGCGCCGAATCTCGCGCGAGAGCGCCCTCGGGCATGTGGCGCCCATCGTCCCTGTCACCATGCCGGCCGGCACCTGCCCAGCGCCACGCGCCATACAGCCCCGCCGACCCAAGCAGACCCAGCGCCAGCACCAGCGACAGGAAATAACGGCTCGGCAAATAGCTGAGCGTCAGCTTGTGAAGCTCCAGCAGCACCCATGCCGCAGGCGGTGCCACCAGGGCCACATAGTTTTCCCATGCTGCATCGCGACGCCGGGTGGCGCGCCAGGCCGCCGCGGCAGCCACCACGCCCACCAGCACCACGAGCCACACCGCCCAGAGGCGCCGGTCCGAGACCAGCATGTGCAGGTTGTCCCCCAGGCTGCTCACCACCTGCGCAAGTGATGACGACCGGCGAGAGGTCTGCGCGCCCAGCACGAACGACATGAGCGGCCGGTTCGGCAGATACCATCCCACCACAAACACCGCCGCAAATAGCACCGCGGCCGCGCTGGTGCCCACCACATCCAGCAGCGCCCGCCGGCCGGTGCGCCGGCCCGACAGGACGTTCATGCCCCAGGCGATCACAAACGCCACCGGCGGAATGGCCGCCGCATAGACGAACTGCACCTTCATCGAATAGGCCATGAAGATGAGCAGCGCGGACAGCACATGCGCCCAGGCGCTACCGCCATTGAGCCGCTGCTGCACGCCCCACAGCGCCGCCATGATCAGCACCGCCGCGGTGACCTCCACCAAGGCCAGGTGGGCGTAATGAAAGGGGTAATACGACAGCGCGAGCACGGGCAGCCCCACCAGGACCGCGCGCGACAGCGGCGAGCGCCCGGTCACCAGCCACGCCAGCAGCACGGAGCTGAGGATCAGCATCGCCATGCGCATGACCACCAGCGAATCCCCCACGCCGGCCAGAACACCCCAGGCCACAAGCGAGAACAAGGGCTCCTTGATCACCCCGTCGGACTCCGCCAGGTCCAGCGTGCCGGTGCGCATCGCATTGCGGACCTGGGCGGTGTAGAGCCCTTCGTCGGTAAACGGGCCCCGGCTGAAGCCGAGACTGGCTTCCGCGTCGGAAGCCACAAACGGCAGATGCAGGCCGATGAGGGCCAGCAGGACGATGACGAAGGTCAGCCATGGCAGGCCGGTTGTGGTGCGCATCCCATCCCCTTTTGACGGGCCACCACCGACGCCGCCCCGCAGGAGGGAGCAGACCAGCGATCACGGCCCCAGATTGACTTTGATGATCTTGTTGTTGCTATTGTTGGCGATGTTGTCCTTGTCGCCTCCGTTCGTGGTGGAGATCCACAGGTTGCCGTCAATGGCCGGCTCCGCCGTCTTGATCCGCCCGAAGGTGCCGCGGAACAGCTCCTGCGTGTTCGTCAGGCTGTCGCCGCTGATGGCATGCCGATAGAGCCTTTCGCCACGCTGGCAGGCCACATACAACGCCTGCCGCACGATGGCGATCCCGCTGCACGACCCGTCCGCCACCGGGTAGGTGTGCTTGGGCGCAATGAAGCCCGCCGTGGCGCAACCCGAGCCGCTGCGCGAGAGCGTCCCCTCGCAGATGGGCCAACCGTAGTTGCCACCCTTCTGGATCAGGTTGGTCTCGTCCATGGTGCTGTCGCCAAACTCCTGCTCCCACAGCCGGCCCTGCGCATCGAAGGCCAGGCCCTGCGGATTGCGGTGCCCATAGCTCCACACCAGGTTGCCGAACGGGTTGTCCGTGGGCACGGTGCCATCCAGGTTCATCCGCAGCACCTTGCCACTCAGATGGCTGGTGTTCTGAGCAAAGTCCCCGTTCTGGGCATCGCCCGTGGCGACATACAACTTGCCGTCCGGGCCATAACGCAACCGGCCCCCGTTGTGGAACTTGTTGCGCGCGATGCCGCTGAGCAGCACCTGCAGGCTGGACATGTCCAGACTGCCATTGACGTATTTCACCCGCACCACCCGGTTGTCAGTCGGGGTGGTGTACATGATGTAGAGCCATTGGTCCGTGCCGGGGAAGTTCGGGCTGGCAGCCAGGCCCATCACGCCGCCCTCGCCGTCCGTGCCGGCCGCGTTAGGCAGGGCGCCCAGCACCGTCTTCGTGCCATTGGCCGGGTTCAGGCGCACCACGTCGCGCACGTCGCGCCGCGAATACAGCAGCTGGCCGTCCGGCAGAGCCAGGATGCCCCAGGGCAGGTCGGTTTCCGTGGCCACCTGGGCGGTGGAACACACGGCACTGCTGCAGCTGCCGCCCGTCGTCACCGAGGCTTGCGGCGTGCTGGGGGCCGAACTGTTGTTCTGTGCGTCCCTGGCGCTGACGGCATACCGGTAAGTGGTGTTGGCCGCCAGCGCGTTGTCCGTGTAGGTGAGGCTGGAGGTGGAGCCCACCTTGGCATCGTTGCGATAGATGTCGTAGCCGGTCACCCCGACGTTGTCGGTTGCGGCCGCCCACTTGAGCGTCACGGACGTACCGGTTGCGCTGGCGGTCAAGCCCGTCGGCACAGAGGGCGGCTGGTTGTCCACCGTGCACTGCGGCACGTTGACCGACAGCGTGGCACTGGCCTGGGACACATTGCCCGCAGCGTCCCGTGCGTTGACATACAGGCCCCAGCGGGCGCCCGGGCTCAAGGTGAGCGTGGTGGCCAGCGTGCTGCCGGTCACCGTCGTCATCTGCTGACCGTCGTGATAGATGTCGTAGAAGGCCACGCCGATGTTGTCGGTCGAGGGCGCCCACGACAGGGTGGCCGAGCGGCACTGCAGGTTGGACAGCGACAAATTGGTCGGCGGCGTGGGCGGCGTGGTGTCGATCTGCACGCCGTCGTTACGCACCCAGACCTGGTTGCTGGTGGCCCGGCAGGTGTAGAGGATCACCGGCGTGCGTACGTCGGTCAGCGCCTTGTAGACATCCAGGCACAAGCCGGACTGCCGCCCGGTGATGGTGCCATTGGTGTTGTAGGTCCACTTCTGGTTAGGCTGGCCATTGCAGGTCCAGGCCACCACGGTCGTGCCCAGCGCCGTGCCTTGCTGATAGGCATCCAGACACCGCGTGCCATTCATCACCCGAATCTCTCCAGCGGCGGTGAATTCGAACGACTGATTGCTGCCCGAGTTGCAGTCGTAGATGATCAGCGGCGCGCCTGGGGCGGAGGCGCTGCCGCCCTGAACATCCAGGCATCGGTTGCTGCCCTTGCCCACCAGCGTGGTGGCCGCCTGCGCCTGGCCGGGCAGCAGCAGCAAGAGCAGCATCACCAGGGCCAGGCCGGTGGAAAGCATCCAGAACCTTTCGCTACGAGCATGCATCGCTGTGTCTCCTGTTCAGCGTCGCGGTCGTCGAAGGCGGCCGTGCGTGTTGTGCTACGCAATGTAACGCGACGGTTTCGGAGCCGGCCGTGGTGACGCTGGAAGAAGGGGCGATGCTGTGTGCGCTGGACCGCTTTCGCGTGCCAAAGCGGCCTTGCGCTCTCGTCACCCCTGCTGGAGCCGCACCCAGTCGTTCACCACCGACTCCAGCACCTGCAGGGGCACGTCACCGGTCAGCAGCACCAGGTTGTGGAACTTCTTGATGTCGAAACGCTCGCCGAGGGCCTCCTGGGCGCTGCGTCGCAGCGCTTCGATCTTCAGGCGACCGATCATGTAGGCGCAGGCTTGGCCGGGCCAGACGATGTAGCGGTCGACCTCGGCCTGCGGGACGCCGTAATCGATGGCTTGCTGGCGCGTCCACTTCAGTGCGTGCAGGCCGGTGTCCACCACCAGGCGGCGCGCCCGCAGCAGTGCGAGGTTGAGCTGGCCCAGGCGCCCCACGGGATCACCTTCATACCAGCCATATTCCACCGCCAGTTGCTCGGCATAAAGCGCCCACCCTTCCACATAGCCCGAGCCTGCCGGGAAGGCACCGCTGCGGCGGTACCGGGGCAATTGCTCGTTCTCCTGCTGGATGGCCAGCTGGAAATGATGCCCGGGCACCGTCTCGTGGTAGACCGTGGTGCGCATCTCCGCCACTTCATAGCTCGGGCCCGGCAGCGGCGCCCAATAGATGCCCGGCTGGGAACCATCGGGCGCGGGCATCGTGTAGTGGGCGGCCGCCGTTGCTTCCGTCAGCGGCGGTTCCCGCCGCACTTCCACCCGCGCCTTGGGCTGCACATCAAAGATCAAGGCCGCTCTTGCCTGTGCGTCTCGCAAGATGGCGGTGTTGCGATCAATCAGTGCCTGCTGGGGCTGGGCCTCCTTGGGCTGCTGGTCGGCCTGCAGCCGGGCAAAGCGCTGGTTCACCGTGCCGTCGGCATAGCCGAGCTGGCGCAGCAGCCCGTCCATCTCGCCTTCAATGCGCGCCACCTGCGCCAGGCCGATGTCGTGCACCTCGGCCGGCGTGTAGGCGGTCGTGGTCATGGTGCGAAGCTGGCTGGCGTAGTACTTGTCGCCGCCGGGCAGGCGCCAGACACCGGCGTCATCGGTCGTCAGCGGCAGCTGTGCGCGCATCAGCGCCAGGCCCCGGCGCCAGGCCGGCAGCACGCTGCGCGCCACGATGCGCTCGGCGCGCGCCCGTGCCCGCTCGCGTGCAGCGGGGCTCAAGCCGGGCATCTCGGCGGTGCGGTCCCACAAGGCCGTGACCAGCACGTTACCGGCCGCCGCCGGCTTGAGGAACTGCTCGAATTGATCCACCGTCTTTTCAGTGATGAAACGCGGCATCAGCACACCCTTGGCTTGGGAGGCGCGGGCGCGCGCGATGCTTTGGTCCATCACGCGGCCCAGGCCGGCCAGGCGGCGAAGATAGTTCTCCACGTCGGCCGGCGCACGCAGGGGCTGGCTCTGCGTCATGAACAGCACATAGCCCACCTGCGCGCCTCCCATCTGGTCGAAGGTGTAGGCAAGGTCCAGGAACGGCAAGGCCGCCACGTCGCGCTCCAGCGTCCACCGGATCGCATCAGCGGACACACGCTGGACAGGCGTCAGCGCGCTGCGGTCGAACCGGTCCAGCTCGGCCAGGGCCGCCCGCTCCTTGCCGATCAGTTGCAGCTGCGCCGCCTTGGTGGCCGGTGCCAGCTCACCGTCCACCCGGGCCTGCGTCCTGGCGTCGAAGTACTGCACGATGGTCGCCGTGATCGGGTCGGCATGCAGGCGCATGGCCGCCACCCGCTCAGCCCAGGCATCGAAGTCCTGCGATGCCGGTGAGGCGTGGGCCGCTACGGCTGTGGCAGCGGGAGTGGCGGCGGTGGCGGTGGCGGTGGCGGTGGCGGTGACGGTAGCGATGGCCAACGCCGCCGCGGCAAGGACAGGTCTCAATGACATGGCAGACATCAACGTCATGGAAAGCGGCGATTGGAGCCTGCCTTGGACATCTTCACCAGGGAGGGCTTCCCCCCAGAGGACGCATATGCGCATGACGCCGGGGATCAACGCCCGACGTGTCGCTCGAAGGGGTCTCGAAGGGCCGCAGGCACCATGACGTCCGGCACCTGCGCCACGGGAAGGCTTGATGGAACACAATGCGTCGCCATGACCCTGTCCGTGCCTGTTGTTCCGATGTCTGTTGAGCCCTCCAGGCTGCCCGCTGCGCGCCTGTGGACCCAGCGCTTGCGGCTGGACGCATCGGCGCCATCGCTGGCGGCAGCCGTGTGCGACTTCCACCAGCGCAACCTGGCGCATTTCGCGCCGTGGGAGCCGCCGCGCCGTCCGGACTACCTGACCATCCCCGCCACCGAAGCCCGGCTCGCCAGCGAGGGGCTGGCCTTCGGCACGGGGCACATGTGGCGCTATTGGCTGACGCGCATCGAGGCCCCGGACCACATCATCGGCCAATGCCAGGTTTCACAGATCGCCCGGGGCGCTTCGCAAAGTGCCTGGCTCGGCTACAGCCTGGACGAAGCGGCGCAAGGCCAGGGCTACATGCAGGAAGCCATGGCCACGCTGCTGGACGAGCTCTTCAGCCCACGGGTGTGGCTGCACAGGATCCAGGCGGCCGTCAGGCCTGACAACGGCCCCAGCCTGCGCGTGATGGCGCGCATGGGGTTCGCCGAAGAAGGCCTGTGCCGGGACTACCTCTTCATCAACGGCGCCTGGCGCGACCACAAGATCTTTGCGAAGGTCAACCCGGCATGGCCGAGGGATGCGGCTCCAGCGTGCTGAGCGGCAAGCGGCGTGTGCACCAGGCCTCGGTGCGGTAGGGATAGGCAATCTCCTGCGCCTGAAGCGCAGGAAAACGATCACGCAGGGCCCACAACTGCGTCGCCACGGCCTGCTTCTCCGGCTCGGGAAGCGAGGCGATGAAACTCACCGACAGGAAGCGGTCGATCACCACCTGCTCGAAAGGCCCGACGTGCTGGTGGACCCAGGTGGTCCGCTCCAGCGGGGAGAACAGCGCCTGGTCTTCGAAAGGCTTGCGCCATTGACCGCTGTGGTAGCGGGGCGCGTCTCCTTCATGGGGCGAGATGATGGCCGTCGTGGCGGCCACCCACGCCACTGATTCGTCCCGCACGTTCCACACCAGTCCCAAGCGCCCGCCCGGCCGCAGCACCCGATGCATCTCCGCCAGCGCCTGCGCATTGGCGAACCAGTGGAAGGCCTGTGCACAGACCACCACGTCCACGCTTGCGTCCGGCAGTGGCAGCGATTCGGCCGTGCCAGCCAGCGCGGTGACGCCCTCCAGCCTCGACGTGAGCTCCGCGCGCATGGCAGCGACCGGCTCCACGGCGCTCAAGCGTGCGCCGGTACGCGCCAGCAGGCGCGTGAACTTACCCGTCCCCGCGCCCAGGTCCAGCGCCTGCACGCCCTCCCGCAGGCCCAGTTCCCCCCGCAACCAGTCCATCAAGGCTTCCGGATACTCCGGGCGCCCTCGCTGATAGGCGGCGGCCTCCTTTTCATACCCGTGCCGGGCGGCGTGGTGAAGGTTCATGAAGCACCTTAGCGGAGGCTGAGGGAGCACCCATCATAGAAAACTCCGGGGCATGGCCCGGCCCCGACATGTCAGCGCAGCGCCGCGATAACAGACCCGCCTGGGGGATACCGCTTTGGCATATGCCTCTAACGGGGAAGTGACGAAAGGCACGGGGATGGGGAAGATGCGCGACCCCCACCCGCGAGCAACGCCTCCACCAACAGGTCGCCGCCTTGAGTGCTTTTTTTCAAAGACCGGCCTGGCTCTGGCTGGTGGCATGGCTGCTGCTTGGCCCTGGTAGCGCCTGCGCGCTGGACCGCCAGCGCAGCTTCGCGCAGTTGCATCACACCCGCTGGGCGGCAAGCGACGGCGCGCCCACCGGCATCCGCCGGATGAGCCAGACGACGGACGGCTGGCTCTGGCTGGGCAGCACCTCGGGTCTGTACCGTTTCGACGGCGTGCGCTTCGAGCGCTATGCACCGGCCCAGGACCCGGAGTTTGGCGCCCGCCCGGTGAGCACCCTGGCCGCTGGCCAGAACGGTGAGCTGTGGGTGGGTCTGCTGGATGGCGGCATTGCGCGGGTGGACGGTGGCGGCGCCCTCACCACCTACCCCTTGCCAGCGGATCTGCCCGCCCTGCAAACCCAGTGGCTGACGGCCCTTCCCGGCGGGGAAGCCTGGGCAATCGTCTCCGGGGTGCTGCTGCGCATGGACGGACAAGGCTGGCGCCGCCCGGAGGCTCGCTTCGGTGCGCCCACCACGCCGGCCGCCGGCCTGCATACCGACGCCAACGGCGACCTCTGGATGTTCACCGACCACCGCTGGCTGCGGCTGGACCCGGCCTCGCGCCGGTTCGTGGAGATGGTCCGCGACGTCCCCGATGCACGCGCCATCCGCATCATCGACGGCATGAGCTGGTTGATCATGGCCGACCGTATCCAGCCGCTGACGGCCAGCCGCTTGAGGGATGGCCAGCTGCGCCCGCAGCATGACTCCTCCGCGATCTGGGTGGATGCGCAGCACAACCTGTGGAGCGCCTACTGCCCCGAAGGCCTGTGCCGTGCCCGGCTGCCGGCCCAATGGCCTGCACTAGACGGCGCACTGCTGCTGCCCGCCGTGGATGAGTCTTTCACCCGCCGCGACGGATTGACGAGCGACATTGGCATGACGGTGCTCGAAGACCGTGAGGGCAACCTCTGGGTCGCCACACAGACCGGGCTGGACCGGTTCAGGGACACCTTGCTGGCCCGCTGGAGCCCGTCCAGCGCGGCCACCAACTACCTGCTCCAGCCCTATCGCATCACTGGCGCGGGCGCACAACTGGACCAGCAGTTGCTGCTGTCCGCCGTGGACGCGACGCACGGCAGCATGATCTGGCGATGGAGCGAGCGCGAAGGCTTCCGCCAGGTGCCGTGGCCTCGCGAAGGCGGGCGCATACGCGCGCTGCACCGTGACGCGGACGGCCGGGAGTGGGTCGGTGGCAACAACGGCTTGTGGGAGCTGCGCGCCGGCCACGCCGCAGCCGTGCCCACGCCGGGCGGACCGGGCGCCCTGCCCCTGTGCCGGCAACTGCTCAGCAATCGCCAGGGACTATGGGCGCTGTACGCCATGCAAGGCCTGCAGCTCTGGCACGCCGGCGCCTGGCAGCCGTTGCCCTTCCCGGCCCTGGCTGGGCGTCGCCCGACGGCCTTCGCCCTGGAAGGCGAATCCGCCGTCTGGACCGGGTATGCCACCAACGAGGTGCTGCGGACGGACTCGCAGGGCAGCGAGTCCTTCGGCGCCAGGGACGGTCTGGCGGTGGGTGCCGTCAACTACGTCTTCGCCGGGCAGCACCTGCTGGTGGCCGGCGAGAGGGGCGTGCAGATCCGCGTCGGGAATCGCTTCGTGTCCTTGCGGACCGAGGATGCGGATGCGCTGCGGGGCATCACTGGCGCCTGGCAAACGCATCAGGGCGACCTCTGGCTCAATGGCCAGCGCGGTGCCGTGCTGATTCGGGCCGAGGAACTGGCGCGGCTCGCGCGCGATCCACAAACGCCGCTGCGAGTACGGGTCTTCGACTCAAGCGATGGCTATCCCGCGGGCGCCACCGCCCTGGGACCTCAGGACAGCGTCGCGGCCGGCGGCCCGGGCCGCCTGTGGTTCGCCGGGCTGGAGGGCGTTGCCTCGCTGGACATCGAACGCCTGCCAGCGCCGCGCGCCGGGCCCGCGGTGCAATGGCTGGCGGTGGCTGCCAACCAGCAGTGGCAACCGTATCAGCCCGACCTGCCATTGCCCGGGGACACCCAGACCGTCTCGATCCGCTTCACCAGCCTGGAGCTGGGCATGCCGGAGCGGGTGCGCTTCGAGGCCCGCCTGGAGGGCGTGGACCCACAGTGGCGGCCGCTCGGCCATCAGCGTGAACTCTCCTACAGCCATTTGCCGCCCGGGCGGCATCGGCTGCAGGTGCGTGCCGCCCTGGGTGACGGGCCGATGAATGAGGCGCCGGCCAGCATGGGCTTCGTGCTGACCCCGACGCTGACCCAGACCTGGTGGTTCAAGTCCGCCGCCGTGCTGGTCGGCGTGGCCCTCCTGGTGCTGGCCGTCCGCTGGCGCACCCATCTGCTGGCACGGCGAGAGCACGAACTGTTGCTCACCCGGATGGACGAACGTGAACAGATTGCCCAGGAGATCAACGACACCCTGCTCCAGGGGCTGCATGGGTTGACGCTGCACTTCCAGAAGGTGGCCAACCGGATGGCGGACAGCGACCCCAACCGAGGCCTGCTGAACACCGCCCTGGACCGCGCCGACCAACTCATCCTGCTGGGCCGCGAGCAGGTGAGCCAGCTGCGCGATGCCCACACCCGTCCCCCGCTCGACCTGCCTGTGGCCTTGTCAGCCTTCGGCGACCGGCTGGCTGCCGTCCATGCCCGGCACTTTGTGATGGAGGTCGAGGGGACGCCCCGCCCGTTGCGGCGAAGTGCCGCCGAGCACCTGCGCCTGCTGGGCCAGGAGGCCCTCAGCAATGCTTTCTCACATGCCCAGGCCACCCGCATCAGCACTTGCGTTGTCTACCGCTGGTGGGGACTGACCCTCATCGTCTCGGACGATGGCATCGGCATGGGCGCCGGCGACCAGCGGCTGCATCAGGACCGGCTCGGCGGTGTTGGTATCGCGGGCCTGGCCCGCATCCGCGACCGGGTCCGGCAACTGGGCGGGCGCGTCAGCATCCACACAAGGGCGGGAAGCGGCACCCGGCTCACGATCCGCGTCGGTGCTCGCCAGGTGTTTGAGCGCCCCTGGTGGCCCGCCGGGCATGGCGACCGCCCGTGATGGGAACCCCACGCCATCAAGGGGGTGCCGGCGTCAACAGCCGGTCTTCCTCCTGCCACAGGCCGGCCTGCGTGCGAGCGTCTTCGAAGCGACCCTGGTGCCGGGTGAAAAAGGTGCTGTAGGCCTGGCCCAGGTAGTCACTGATTTTGCGCACGCCGTGATACGCGTAGAGCAAGTCAGGCAGCTCCGCCTCGATGTGCTGCATCGTCATGGACGACTTGATGGGCTTCGCTGGTGCCGCGTTGGGCGGATTGAGCAAGTCCCTGCCCGCCTTGGTCAGGCCGGCTGGTCCGAAAAGGCAATGGGCCTTCAGGATGTGGACACCGTCATGGAGGAAGGTTTGCAGCCGCTCGCCGGGAAGCATGGCGCCATCGCGGCACCATCTGAGCAGGTCGTGGGCCGTCGGGGTGCGCTGGGGCAAGGACGGGTCGAGCAGTTGCCTGCCCGCGTCAGTCAGCAACCCCGCTCGCAGGCAGAGCCGAAGCAGCACATCAGGCTGCGGGTGGTTCGGAAACTCTTCTTGCAGCGCGGCACAGAGCATCACCACCGAAGGGTTGATTTCCATCACGTCCGCAAAATGCGCACGCGCCTCTGCAGCGGGATAGCGGCCGCCCTTGTGCCGCCAGGGCATCAGCGCTTGAAGCAAGCCATTGGGCCCTTCGAACCGATGTGTCGGCAACCCGCTGCTTCGCCCCAGTAGCGCATAGGTCCAGTGCGCTCCCTGCCTCGTGCGCTGAATCACGGCGCGGCACCCGATGCGGAATCTGGCGCAGTAGGTCACCTGGCGCTCGTCCCGCCGCAGGTCGACAGCATCGATGTGATAGGGATGGTTGTCCGGCAACCGCGTGACGAGCTGGATCACGATCTCTTCCAACACCGGGTCCCAGGCGCCCCGGCGCAGCGCCGCAGCCAGCTCGCCCACGAGCGTTCTGCTCACGGGACCCTTCTTGAGGCTCAGCGGCTCAACGGCCCCGGCGGCGTCAGCGGATGCTCCTGCCACCACAGGCGCCACACCGCCGACGCTCCAGGCCAGGGACGGCAAGCGTTGGTCATCCCGCACCTCGTGCCTGAGCCAATGCGCGAGGTTGTTCCTCAGCAGCAAGCCGGGGCGATGGCCCGGGAGGACCATGCGCGGGACGTCAATCTGCAAGGGCTGGGCAGCGTCCAGTGCCAAGGCAATCGCATCCAGCGCATCGTAAACGGGCAGGGTGACGAACTGGCGACGAGCACTGTGCGCGGGAACCGGGCTGGAAAGCGTCGACGGGCTCATCATGTCCACCACCAGTTGCGGTTGCCCCTGCACCTCGCGTTCGCTTACCACCATGATCCGGTCATGCACGCCGCCGGCGCAGGCCGCGGGAAGCCGCCGATCCATCCAGGCCAGACCCATGCCGCTGGGCCAGGTCGGCCAGCGAGACACAGCGTCGGCCAAAAACTCCACGATCGGGCGATTGGCCTGCGGCAGCAGCGTCCAGGCCGGAGACAGCAATTTGTCTACCAGGTCACGTCGCTGGGCAGGGGCGTCCTCGTCACGCGCGGCGCTGTCGAGGGAGCCGAATGTCGGCTCGAAGGAAACAAGGGGATGCATGGGCACGGCCGCTCGTTGAAGAAATGTTTCTGTGGGGAAGGTGCGCCGGCGGGTTCACGTCCAGTCCATGCCTGCGGCTGGGAATGGGGCAACGAGCCCGGGGCTTGATCGCGCCGATGACCGGTCAACCGGTGCGCTGCCTGGTGGCGACGCAGTGCCGGATGGCCACAAGGGCAATCGGGCCACGACGGTCTCGTGTGGGATCGCAGCTGCGGGCAATGCCTGACCCAGGGCCTGGGCTGCTTGAGGGTGTGACCCGACGGGTCTGCCCCTGAGCCGGCGCGCCGGGACGGACCCCGGCCCTATTGACGGCACAAACAGCTCGTCCGCCCTTTGCCAGACTTCGCTCTGCGCGCGGGCGCTGTCACACAAGGGAGTGTAGTGTCGGAAAACGGTGGGTTCCGAATAGCCGAGATAAGCCGAGATGCTTTTCATGGACTGGTATGCATAAAGCAGGCTGGCCAGCTCCGACTCCATATGACGGACCCTGCTCGACGCGTTCGCGTAGACCGGATAGCCGTCGGCGTGTTCGCTCAGCAATTGCTTGCCTGCGGGCGTCGGACCAACCGGGCTGAACAGATGGTGGGCCTTCAAGATGTCCACGCCGTCATCGATGAAGTTCTGCAGCCGCCGGCCATGGTGCTGGTACGCATCGCTGCACCATCTGATCAGATCTTCCACGGTCGGCTCGCGCTGGGGAATGGAGGGGTCGAGCAACTGCCGACCGGCATCGGTCAACTGGCCGCCCCGAAGGCAGAGCCGAAGCAAGACATCGTGGTGCAGGTGGTTCGGGAACCGTTCATACAGGGCGGCGCAAAGCCGCACCAGGGTCGGATTGGCCTGCATCACATCGGCCAGACAAGCGCGCACCTGCGCGGCGGGATACTGCCCTCGCACCGACGTTCGCGGTAGCAGCATCTCCAGCAAGGCATCGGGGCCCTCTGTTCGCCAGGGAGAGGTGTCGAGTGTGTTCCCGGACCGCGTGTAGACCCAAGGCGCTTGAGAGCCCGTTCGCCGCAGTGTTCGGCGCCGCCCTCCGCGGGGTCTCACGCAATAGCTGATCAAGCCCTGATCGTCCTCCAGGTCCACCACAGAGACATGAGCCGGATGGGCGGGCGGCAGCCGGGTGACGACCTGGAGCACGATCCGTTCCAGCAGCGTGTTCCAGCCCCCTTGCCGCAGTTCGGTGGCCAAGCTCAGCACCACACTGCTCATGTCGGCTCCGGGCCGTTCGGGCCCCTTGACGCTCAATGCCGTGGAGGCGGGCTCAATCGCCGCAGGGATCGCCACGGCAGGCGGGTCGAGCGGCGACAAGGTGGGTGGCTGCCTCCGGTGTTGGACGGCCAACTGGGCCGGGCGTGGCAGGGCTGGCGCTGCAGGGTCAGCGGTCGAACCTCGATGCGTCCAGGCAAGATCCGGTACCTGCCAGTCCGGTGCGCCGCCGGAGCGAAGCCATGCGCCCAGCGCGAGCCTGAGGCCCAAGCCAGTGCCATGGCGCGAATGTGCGGGATGAGCGGGATGGTCGGGATCCGTCATGCAGCGCCCGCCCGCGTGTGCCGTGGCCATGTCCAGACCCGTCGCAATAGCATCGAAGGCGTCATGAAGACCGATATCCAGCTCGCGCCGGTAGCGGCTGTGCGCAGGAATCACGGCCGACCCAGCTGCCATCCCTTGGAGCCAGTCAACGACCAGTTTTGTCCGCCCGGTTCGCTCGTGCATGCTGACCACCAGCACATCACGAGCATCGCCCACCTGCGCCTGCGCCTGCGGTCTCGCTGGCAATTGCCCCCAGGCCAGCCGCAAGCCGGGCGGCCAGAAGGGCAGCGAGGACAGCAGGCTGCCCAGCGCCTCGATGCAGGGCTGGCTGGCGTACGCCGGCATGCCATAGTCCAGATCTTCAAGCTGGCGAACAAACTCCCGGCGTGCGGCCGCGTCGAACGCACGGGCCGGGCCAGCCATGGCGCGCGCCGACGCAGCCGTGGCCGCGGCTTCGGTGGCGATGTCGGCGCCCAACCTCTGCCCCGGGGCCAGGGGCCGGGCAGGGAAGTCTTGGTCGGGCACCGCTTCGTCAGCGGAGCACAAGCGCAGTTCGGGGGAAGCAAGGGGATGCATGGAATCAGGCCCGCTCTTGAAGGAGACGTCTCTGTGCGAAAGGCTCCCGGGCCGGTTCAAGTCCCATCCTTGTCATGCACGGACTGATCGACTTGATCGCCTGGCCGGCTTGGTCGGCCTGGTCGGCCCTGAGGCCGGGCGCGGATGAAAGCGCCATGCTATGGCGGCATGCACAGCGCGTCCTCGGATTGCCAGCGCTCGGCGCGATCTCGCGCGCCTGCCCAGGAGGACCCGCAATACTTTTGAAGGGTAGGTTCCGAGCAGCCGAGATAGACGGAGAGGTTTTTCCTGGTCTGGTACGCATAGAGCAGGGCAGCCAGCTCGGGCTCCAGATGGGCGCGCCAGTTCGCCATGGGCAGGTAGGCTGGATGGACCATGTCGTGCGCGCCCAGTAGTTGATGGGCCGCTGGTGTGAGACCAATGGGGCCGAACAGATGATGGGCCTTCAAGATGTCCACGCCGTCATCGATGAAGTTCTGCAGCCGCCGGCCCGGCTGCAGGCAGATCTCGCTGAACCATCTGACCAGATCCTGGGCCGTCGGGTCGCGGTGAGGTATGGAGGGGTCAAGCAGTTGCCGGCCCGCGTCGGTCAGCTGCCCCGCGCGAAGGCAGAGTCGAAGCAACACGTCGGGCTGCGGGTGGTCCGGGAAGCGTTCGTGCAACGCGGCGCAGAGCCGCACCAGGGTGGGATTGGCCTGCATCAAGCTGGCCAGCTCCGAACGGACCTGCGCGGCGGGATAGCGTCCGGACAGCCGCTGCCGGGGCAGCAGCGCCTCCAGCAGGCCGTCGGGCCCCTCGTAATGCGGGCGGCGGTTTTCGAGATGCGCTTCCACCTTATAGCGCCAAGGCGCTCCCTGGTCCATGCGCCGCAAGCGCAGGCGGTACCCGCCTCGCGGTTTGACGCAGTAGGTCACCGTGCGGTCGCCGTGCACCATGTCCAGCGCGTGAGAGTGATCGGGATGGACGACCGGCAGCCTGGTGGCGAGCTGCAGCACGATCTCTTCCAGTAACGTGTTCCAGCAGCCTTGTCGCAGTTCGGCGGCGAGTGCCTGCACCACCGTCGCCATGCCGGCGGCGGGCCCTTCGGCCGCGCGGACGCTTGATACGGTCAAGTCGGGCTCTGTGGCCGACACTGAAGACGCAGCGGGCCGCGGCAACATCGGCAGCAGGCTGCTTGTCGACCGCTGTTGCGGCACCGTTGGCAGGGCCGGACGGTTGCTGGCGGGCGCTGCTGCGCACCCCGCCGCGCCGCTATGTAGCCAGGCAATCTCCGGCACTTGCCAATCCGGCGCCCCGCCACTTTGAAGCCATGCACCGAGGGCGAGCCGGAGCGGCATGCCGGAGCGATGCCGCGAATATCCGGGATGCCCAGGGTCGTCGGGATCGGCCATCGACCGGCCGCCGAACCGCGCGGACGCCATGTCCAGGCCAGTCGCAATGGCATCGAAAGCGTCGTGAAGGCCGACGTCCAGCTCGCGCCGGTACCGGCTGTGGGCCGGGAGCGCCGCCGCGCCGGTCGCCACTCCCTGGAGCCAGTCAACCACCAGCTTGGGCCGCCCCGTTCGCTCCTGCATGCTCACCGCCAGCACATGCGGAGCCTCGCCCGCCAGCGCCTGCAGAGGCACTGCGGGGGGCCACCAGGTCAGCCGCAGATCGGGCGGCCAGGCCGGCAAGGACGGCAGCAGGTGGCTGAGTGCATCCATGCACTGCTGACTGGCGCGCGGCGACACGCCGTAGGCCGCATCTTCCAGCTTGCGAATGAATTCCTGGCGTGCGGCGACATCGGATCTGATGGAAGAGGCGCCGGGGGCGCGCGCGTCGGAACCGGGTGCTTCCGCCTGGCAAGAGGTACCGGCAGGCCCGGCGAGTGATGGGATCACGACAATCTCCCGTCGCTCGCGGATGTGCCATGGCCCTGCATCGATCCGGGCATCGGGTCTGGCACCTGCGTCGATGAGGACGCAAACAGCTGGTCCTGCAGTTGCCACATGTCGACGCGCTCCCGTGCGCTCTCCCACAGGGCCTCGCACTGCCTTTGGATGCTGGAGCCAGAGTAGCCCAGATACGCGCCCACGCCCCTCAGGTTCTGATAGGTATAGAGCAGGCTGGAGAGCTCGGGCGCGATGTGGGCCCTTCGTGTCGGACCACTCATGACACCGAGGTGGGCCGCATTCCTTGAGCGCAGCAGTTCCCTGCCCGCCGGTGTCGGGCCTATCGGTCCGAACAGATCGTGGGCCTTGAGGATGTCGACACCGTCATCAAGAAAGGTTTGCAGTCGCTTGCCGGGCGGCACGCTTTTGCCGTCGCACCACCGGATCAAGTCGTCCGCGGTTGGGTCGCGCGCAGGGCGGGACGAGTCCAGCAACTGCCGGCCGGCTTCAGTCAACTGCCCCCCGCACATGCAGAGTCGAAGCAGGGCGTCGGGCCGGGGATGGTCCGGGAACCGCTGCTGCAGGGCGGCGCAGAGCCGCACCAGGGCGGGATGCGCCAGCATCTCGCCGGCCAGTGCACAGCGAATCTCGTGCGCCGGATAGCTGCCATCCCCCCGCCGCCTGGGCAGCAGCGCCTGCAGCAGGGCGTCGGGCCCTTGGAAGCGAAGCGGATGGCACAGGTCAGCCTGCCCCGCCAGCGTGTAGAGCCAAGGCGCTCCCTGGCCCGTGCGCCGCAAGGTCAGGCGGGTCCCCCCGCGAGCCTTCAGGCAGTAAGTGACCCGGCGCTCGTCCTCCAGCAGTTCAACAGCGTAGATGTGGTTGGGATGGGCGCTCGGCAGCCTGGTGGTGAGCTGGATCACGATCTGTTCCAGCAAGGCGCTCCACGCACCTTGACGCAGTTCAGCGGCCAGTTCGCCCACCAGCGCCGGGCCCCAGGCCGACGCCGTCAGTGCCACCGGCTCGCTGGCGCCCGCAGGCGCCGCGCCGCCCAGGCCCCAGGCCGACGCCGTCAGTGCCACCGGCTCGCTGGCGCCCGCAGGCGCCGCGCCGCCCAGGCCCCAGGCCAGGGACGGCAAGCGAAGGTCGCCCGGCGCTCCTTCCCGCAGCCACCGTGCCAGGTCGTCCCTGAGCAGCTGGCCAGGGCGCTTGGCGGGAACGAGCATGCGCGGCGCTTCAGGCCCCAGCGGCTGCGCCGCGTCCAGCGCCAGGGCGATGGCATCCAGCGCATCGTGCTGAGGCAGGCTGACGCATCGCCGGTTGGGGTTGTGAGCCGGAACCTGCGGGGCCAAGTGCGACGGGCTCACGATATCGGCGACCAGTTGCGCCCTCCCCTGCACCTCACGTTCGCTCACCACCAGCACACGGTCACAGGCCGCGCTGGGAGCAATGGCAGGCTGCCGATGGTCACACCAGGCCAGGCCCAGGCCGATGGGCCAGGCCGGCCAGCGCGGTGCAGCTTCGGCCAGGAACTCGACCGCCGGGCGGTTGGCCGATGGCAGCAGCGTCCAGGCGGGGGACTGCAAGCGGTCCACCAGGGTGAGGCGCCGCGCATGGGCGTCCTCATCCGGCATCGCGCAGTCAGCGCGGCCCAAGCTCAACGGGGGAGAAGCTAGGAGATGCATCGGCACGGCCGCTCATGAAGGAGACGCCTCTGTGCAAAAGGCCGCCGGGCCAGTTCAAGTCATGTTCTTGTCACAACTGCTACAAATGTGCCGAAGATCGCACCCTCTATCGGGGAAGTGACTTGTCAGCCGGTAAGTCAGACGATGCGGTCCGTAGTCCCAGCAGCCGCCTTGCGCGCCCACCGTCTCCATGAGTTGTCACCGCTTCGGCCCCTTTCTGCTCCTGGCTTCACGCCGCCAGCTCTTCGAGGGCGTGCGGCAGGTGAAGCTGGGCGCCCGGGCGCTCGACCTGCTGGTGGTGCTGGTGGAGCGCGCTGGCGCCGTGGTCAGCAAGCAGACCCTGATGGCGCAGGTCTGGCCCCAGGAGGTGGTGGAGGAAAACACCTTGCGGGTACACATGGCGGCGCTGCGCAAGGCCCTGGGCGCCGGCGACAGCGGCAGCCGCTACATCGCGAATGTGGCCGGGCGGGGGTACAGCTTCGTCGCACCGGTGGTCGCCGTGGCTCCGCCGCCCTTGCTGGAAGACACGCCCACGGCGCCAGCGCCGCTCGACACCGATGCTGGCAGCGCTGCGCAGCTGCCGCCTTTGGGCACGCCGGCACCGGCCAGAGGCTCGCGGGTGCCCCTTCCTGATACGAACACGTCCGCTGCTGATGGGCCGGCGGGGCGACCGGCCTCGGCGGAAGCCGCCTTCGCTGAATCAGCGGCAACCCTGCCGCAGTCGCCCACGCTTCAACAGCTGCCACGTCCATCCGCGCCGCTGCTCGGCCGGGAGGACACGCTCGAAGCCTTGGCGCGCCAGTTGGCGCGCTACGGCTTCGTCTCGCTGGTGGGCCCTGGCGGCATCGGCAAGACCAGCGTCGCGGTGGCCGTGGCACGGCAAGTCGGCGACCACTACCGCGAGGGCGTGTGGTTCGTGGATCTTGCGGCCCTGGCGCCCCATGCCAGCCCCTTGGATGTGGCCTTCGCGGTGGCCCGTGTCGTCGGCGTCGAACGCAGCATCGAAGGGCTGTTCGACCGGCTGCGGGACCGCCTCGCCGCCACCACGGCGGGGGAACGCCGGCTGCTGATCCTCGACAACTGCGAACATGTGGTGAAGGCGGTGGCCTCCATCGTGGAGACCCAGTTGGCCCCCACGCCAGGCTTGCACCTGCTCGTGACCAGCCGCGAGCCGCTGCGGGCCATCGGCGAGCAGGTCTACCTGCTGCCCTGTCTGCCGGTGCCCGGCAGCGGCGTGCCCTCCCTGGCGGAGGCCCTGCACTATCCGGCGGTCCAGCTGTTCGTGCAGCGGGCCCAGGCGGCCGACCAGGGCTTCGACCCCTGCGATGCGGACGCGGACTGGATTGCCCACATCTGCCAAGGGCTGGACGGTGTGCCGCTGGCCATCGAGCATGCAGCCGCCATGGTGCGCACCTTCGGCCTGAAGGCGCTGGCGGCGAGCCTGGATGACCGGTTCCTGCTGCTGTGCGGTGCCCATCGCAATGCCATCTCGCGCCACCAGAACCTGCAGGCCCTGCTGCGTTGGGGCTATGACCTGCTGGGCGAGAACGAGCGCCGGCTGCTGCGCTGGCTCTCGGTGGTGCGCGGGCCCATTGCCCTGAGCGACATCCTGAGCTTCATTGCGCCGGAGATGATGGACCGGCAGGAGGTGCTGGAGGCTGTCCACAACCTGGTGCTCAAGAGCTGGCTGTTCCCGCGGCCGGGCGACCAGCCCGCTTACCGCATGCATGCGATGGCACGCAGCTTCGCCCACCAGCGCCTGATGGCGGAACAGCAGCAGGCACCTCTGCCGCTGCGTCAGCACGGGCTGCCCCTGCCCCACGCCGTCCTGCCGCATCGGGTGGTCCCCGCGCCCCCGCTCTCACGGCTGAACGACTGAGCGCCGTCGGGCGGCTACCGCCGCCCCGTACACGCCGCACCGTACACGCCGCACCGGCACGGTGCGACGCATCACTTATCGCCCAGCGTGGCCGGCGGGCGCCTTCAAGCTTGCAGAAAGCCTTCAGCCAGCTTGCGGCCGGCCGTCGGCTCGGTACAAGCCCGGTAGCCGGTCCTGCACCTCCCTTCCACCATGACTCAGCCATCCGGCAAGCATTGAGAACACGGGGGAGACATGATCAGCAGAGATCTCGCGCGAGGCTTGTTCCTCGCCGCGGTGGCATTGGGCTTCGGGCTCGGGTCGCTGCGCTACAGCGTGGGCCGCCTGGACCACGCCGGCCCGGGCCTGTTCCCCCTCATGATCAGCGCGCTGCTGATGCTGGTGGCGCTGGCCACCATCGCCCGCGCGCTGCTGGCACCGTCGGAACCGCTGCAGGTCAAGCTCGGCAATATCGGGCTGATCCTCGGTGGGCTATGCGCCTTTGCCCTGGTCTCCAAGCTGGTGAACATGTCAGCGGGCATTGTGGTGATGGTCTTCATCGCCACGGCAGCCGGCCGCAACTACAGCTGGACGCGCAACCTCAAGATCTCCGCCGGCCTGCTGGCCATCGCCTTTGGCTTCCAGCAGCTGCTGGGCCTGAACCTGCCGCTGCTCTGACATGGACGTCCTGCACAACCTCGCGTTTGGCTTCAGCCACGCGCTCACGCTGCAGAACCTCATGTTCTGCGCCATCGGCTGCATGGTCGGCACCCTGGTGGGGCTGTTGCCCGGCCTGGGTCCGCTGGCCACCATCAGCCTGCTGCTGCCGCTGACCTATTCCATTCCCACCACCGGCGCGCTCATCATGCTGGCGGGCATCTATTACGGGGCGCAGTATGGCGACAGCGTGAGCGCCATCACGATGAAGATCCCACATGCGAGCAGCATCGTGGCCTGCATCGACGGCTATCAGATGACGCTCAAGGGCAAGACCGGCCTGGCCCTGTTCACCGCCGGCGTCTCCAGCTTCATTGGCGGCACGGTGGCCATCGTGGTGCTCGCCTGGCTCGCCCCGAGCCTGGGCGAGATCGCCTTCCTTTTCGGGCCGGCGGACTACTGCTCGCTGATGTTGCTAGGCTTCCTTTGCGTGAGCTTCGTCACCACCGGCAATCTGCTCAATGGCCTGGCCATGTGCCTGATCGGCGTGCTGTTCGGCCAGGTGGGCACGGATGTGAACAGCGGCATCGAGCGCTTCACCTTCGACCAGCCCTTCCTGGCCGAAGGCGTCGGCCTGGTGAGCGTCGCGCTGGGCTGCTTCGGGATCGCCGAAATCGCGAAGAACCTGGACATGCGCAATGAGCGAACGCCCTTCAACGGCAAGATCCACCTCATGCCCACCTGGCCGGAGTTCAAGCGCATTCTTCCGAGCGCGCTGCGCGGCAGCGCCGTGGGGTCCTTCCTGGGCATCCTGCCCGGTGGCGGGCCGGTGATCGCGCAGTTCGCCGCCTATGCGCTGGACAAGAAGGTCAGCAAGTACCGCCATGAGATCGGCACTGGCGTGATCGAAGGTGTTGCGGGTCAGGCCGCCGCGGACGAAGCGGCATCGCGCACCAGCTTCATTCCGCTCATGAGCATCGGCATCCCGGAAAACCCAGTGATGGCCTTGATGATGGGCGCCTTCATCATCAAGGGCATCCAGCCAGGCCCCAACATGATTGCCGGCCACCCGGACCTGTTCTGGGGGCTGGTGGCCAGCATGTGGATCGGCAATGTCTTCCTGCTGGTGCTGAATGTGCCACTGGTGCGCTACTGGCTGTCCGTCTTCAAGATCCCGTACAACGTGCTGTTCCCGTCCATCCTGTTCTTCTGCTGCATCGGCACCTACAGCGTGAACAACAACCTGGACGACATTTTTGTCACGGCGCTGTTCGGCCTGTGCGGCTATGTCTTCATGCGCCTGGACATGGACCCCTCACCCTTGATGCTGGGCTTCATCCTCGGGCCCATGCTGGAAGAGAACTTCCGCCGGGCCATGCTGATCAGCCGGGGGCACTTCGATGTCTTCGTGCAGCGCCCCATCAGCGCCTCGCTGCTGGGTCTCATGGCGGCCTTCGTGCTGTGGCAGGTGGGCGCTTCCGTCTGGAAGCTCAGGACGCGCTCACGCGCAGCGCCGCTGGGCGTGCAGGCCGTCGGGCCCTGAAAGGCCGCGCGGGCAGCCGCATGGGCGCTGGACGGCGGCAGGCCGGCGCCACGGCGCCTTCACGGCGCCGCTCTCTGCACCGCTGTCTACGCCGCTCAGGTGCGCCGCTCAGGTGCGCAGCATGCCCTTGTCCTCGATGAACCGCACCACTTCCGCGAGGCCGGCCTGCGTCTTGAGGTTGGTCATGACGAAGGGACGGGTGGGTCGCATGCGCCGGGTATCGGCCTCCATCACCTCCAGGTTGGCGCCCACGTGCGGCGCCAGGTCGGTCTTGTTGATCACGAAGAGATCGCTCTTGGTGATGCCGGGGCCGCCCTTGCGCGGAATCTTCTCGCCCGCAGCCACGTCGATCACGTAGATGGTCAGGTCGCTCAGTTCAGGGCTGAAGGTCGCGGCGAGGTTGTCGCCACCGGATTCGATGAACACGACGTCTGCATTGGGAAACTGGGCCAGCATGCGGTCGATCGCCTCCAGGTTGATCGAGGCGTCCTCGCGGATGGCGGTATGCGGGCAGCCACCGGTTTCCACGCCCATGATGCGCTCGGCCGGCAACGCGCCACTGATGGTGAGCAGACGCTGGTCTTCCTTGGTGTAGATGTCGTTCGTGATGGCGACCAGATCCCACTGGTCTCGCATCGCCTTGCAGAGCATCTCCAGCAGCGTGGTCTTGCCGGACCCGACGGGGCCGCCAATGCCCACGCGCAAGGGCGGCAGGGTCTTGGTGCGGCCGGGAATATGGTGCAGGGCGTTGCTCATGATCGGAACAGTCGGGAGTATTGGGTTTCGTGGCGCGCCGCGAGGATGGACAACATCGGCGCGAAGACTTGCCGCCCCGCCGGCGGGGTGGCAATGGCCGTGGCCACCGCCGGGGGAATTTCGGAGGCGAGGCGGGCGAGCACGCGCTGGCCGGCCGTCTGGCCCAGCGGCACCGCCTTGAGGGCGGCCTGCACCTGGTTCTCGGCCCAGCCAAAGGTCTGGGCCTGCAAGGCCTGCTCCAGCGGCACGTCGACGGTGGCCAGCGCCAGGGCCATGACCAGGGCGTATTGGGGCGGCTGGGGCAATTGGCCCAGCAGCGAGAGCTGCTCGCTGGACGCCATGCCTTGCGGCTTCAGCCACACCAGCAGTGACTGGCCCATCTGCTCGCTTTGCAACCGGGCTTCGGCGCTGTCGCGGGTCATGCCCAGCCAGGATGCGAGCGTGCGAAGGGTCGCATCGTCCAGGTTCCGCCATGCCGGGACGGCCTGCGCCATGGCGGCGAGGTCGCCCCGTGCCAGCAGGGCCAGTTGCTGTGAGAGCCAGTGGCCGGCGCTGTCATCGTCATGCACCAGCCCCTGCTCCACGGCAGCTTCAAGCCCCTCGGAATACGAAAACGCGCCGATGGGCAGCGCCGGGGAGGCGAGCCAGATCAGGCGCAGCAGCGGCGGCACCACCTCAGGGCTCGTGGCCGTGGCCATGGTCGTGGTTGTGGCCGCTGTGGCCGCTGTGGCTGTGGCCGCTGTGGCTGTGGCCGGGGTCGTGCCCATGGTCGTGGCCGCAGCCCGGCCCGTGCACATGCGCATGCCCAGGCGCAGCCGCAGCCTGGATGGCGATGGTCTTGCGGGCCGCCGGTGCGTGCTCATGGCCTTCATGATCGCCATGCCCGTGATCGTGCGCCGCAGAATGCGGATGCCCGTGGCCATGACCATGGCCGCCGGCATATGCGCCACTTTCCGGCTCGAAGGCTTCCTCCACGGCGGTGACGATCAGATGCATGGCCCGCAGCATGTCTGCCAGGACATGGTCCGGCTCGATCTTGAGGTGGTCCGGCTTCAGTTCAATCTGCACATGGCGGTTGCCCAGGTGATAGGCGGCGCGCACCAGGTCAAAGGGCGAGCCGTGAGCCGTGCAGGCGGTAATGCGCAGCAGCGGCTGGGCCGCCGCCACGACGCGGACCAGGGAGCCGTCCTCGGCCACCAGCACATCGCCGCCCCGCACCACCGTGCCGCGCGGCAGGAACACGCCAAGCTGGCGACCCTGGCTGTCCGCGGCCTGGAAGCGGCTTTTCTGGCGGGTATCCCAATCCAGGGTGACGGAGGCAGCGCGCTTGAGCAGCACGGAGGCCAGACCTTGGCCCTGGGCCAGCAGTTTGGAGACTTGAAGCATCGGATCGCGTTGGGTGTGGCGAGCGGCCGTGGCACGGAGCGAGCCAGGGCCTCACCTTCCCGGCCATTCTGCGGCAAAACGTCGTGCGCCGTGAACGAATGATCTGAACCGGCGGCCCCTCCGTACAAGAACCACCCTTCACTTGAGCACGTCCGACGATGACCGACCTGCCATCCCTGGCCATCCACCTCGCGGACCGCGGTTTGGTGCCCGACTTTGCCCTGCGCCTGGGCATCCGCAACCTGCTTGGGCAGCGCCTCACGACGCTGCGGGATGGCAACCAGGAAGCCGCCGCCGAGCTGACGGCGGACTTCCTGGATTCGCTACGGGCATCACCCGTGGTCCTGCTGCCCGAAAAGGCCAACGAACAGCACTACGAGCTGCCTGCGGGCCTGTTCCACGCCATGCTGGGCCCGCAGCTGAAGTACAGCTGCTGCTGGTGGCCGGAAGGCGTGGACACGCTGGAGGAGGCGGAGGAAGCGGCCCTCGCCGAGACGGCCCGGCGGGCGGACCTGCGCAATGGCCAGGCCATCCTTGAACTGGGCTGCGGCTGGGGGTCGCTGAGCCTGTGGATGGCCGCCCGGTTTCCGGCATCGGCCATCACGGCGGTGTCCAACTCGGCCTCTCAGCGTGCCTTCATCGAGCAGCAGGCGGCCCTGCGCGGCTTGCACAACCTGCGCGTGGTGACGGCCAACTTCAGCGATCTGGGCATGGATGGAAGCCTTGACGGCGCATTCGACCGCGTCGTCTCCATCGAGATGTTCGAGCATCTTCGCAACTGGCCGATGGCGTTTGGCAAGGTGGCGCGCTGGCTGCGCGACGATGGCAAGTTCTTCCTGCATGTCTTCGCGCACCGCGGCGCTCCCTACGCCTTCGAGGTGCAGGACGCGACCGACTGGATGAGCGCCTACTTCTTCTCCGGCGGCATGATGCCCAGCGACGACCTGGCGCTCCGGTGCCAGGACGACCTGGCCCTGTGCCAGCGCTGGCATTGGAGCGGGCAGCATTACGCACGCACGGCCGCTGCGTGGCTGCAGCGGCTGGACGCCAACCGCCGCCAGGTGCGGCCGATCCTGGAGGCGGTCTACGGCGCCGAGGCGGCTCCCGTGTGGTGGCAGCGCTGGCGGATGTTCCTGCTGGCGGTGGAAGAACTCTTCCGCTATCAGCAGGGGCAGCAGTGGTGGGTCAGCCACTACCTGTTCCAGCCCCGGCGCTGAGCCGCCCCTCAAAGATTCACCATGGACCTCATCGCCGCCACTGCCCCCACCCATCCCCTCACCGCCGCTGCGCTCGGCCTGCTGGCCGCCATGGCGCTGGCCCTGCCCAGCTGGGCGGTCAGCGTGGCGCGGCGCGACGCCAGCCTGGCGGACCGCGTCTGGTCGGCGTTCATCGCGCTGCCGGGCCTGGTCTATGCCGCACTGCTGGGCACGAACCTCCGGCAGGGGCTGATGCTGGGCATCACCGTCGCCTGGGCGCTTCGGCTGGGCGTGTACATCACCCTGCGCAACTGGGGCCACGGAGAAGACCGGCGCTATGCCGACATGCGCGCCCGCAACGAGCCCGGGTTTGCGCTGAAGAGCTTGTGGCTTGTGTTCCTGTTGCAGGCAGCGCTCGGCTGGGTCGTGAGCTGGCCGTTGCTGCTGGCTAGCGGCAACAGCACCGCGCCGTGGCGGCTGGCGGACAGCCTCGGGGCCCTGCTGGCCGTCGCAGGACTGTTGATGGAGACGGTGGCCGACGCCCAGCTGTGGCGGTTCCGTCGCGGCGCCAGCCAGGGGCAGGTGCTCAGCACCGGCCTGTGGCGCTATTCCCGGCATCCCAACTACTTTGGCGAATGCTGCCTGTGGTGGGGCCTGGGCATCATGGCGGTGTCCGCTGGCGGCTGGGCTGCGGCGCTTGCGCTGGCCTCTCCCTTGCTGATGACCGTGCTGCTCCTGCGCGTCTCCGGCGTCACCTTGCTGGAGCGGGACATCGGCGGGCGCCGGCCCGCCTACCGCGACTATGTCGCCCGCACGAGTGCCTTCATTCCCTGGCCACCCCGACAAGGAGTTGAACGATGAAAAACGCCTGGCGCTGGGCGCTGGCCTACGCAGTCACCGCTGTCGTCTTCCTGGGCATGGATGCCGTCTGGCTGGGCACCGTGACGGCCAGCCTGTACCGGCCGGCCATTGGCGGCCTGATGGCCGACACCGTGGACTGGGTAGCGGCCGCCGTCTTCTATCCCCTGTATATCGCGGGGCTGGTGTTTTTCGTGGTGGTGCCCGCGGTGCTGCGCCAGCATGTGCGAGAGGCCCTGTGGCGAGGCGCGCTGCTGGGCCTGATGGCCTATGGCACCTATGACCTGACCAACCAGGCCACCCTGAAAGACTGGCCGTGGATGATCACGATGATCGATCTGGCCTGGGGCGCCTGCGTGAGCGGCGTCTCCGCCTGGGCCGCCGCGGCGGCCACCGTGGCTACATCCCGACGAGCGACCCGAACCAGCGGGCGATGACGCCGTCAAAGCGCAGGTGGCCTTCCACCGCCGCCAGGCAGATGCATTCACTGCCGTCCTGAACGACAGGCTGGTGATGCACGTCGTCGTCCGCCAGGTCGAAGTCGCCCGGCCCGAACAGCGCGCGGCCGTCATGGAAATGGCCGTGCAACACCTGCGTCAGCTCGGTGCCGCGGTGCGTGTGCTGGGGCAGGTATTTGCCGGCGCCGATGCGCAGCAGGAAGACATTGGCCTCGGGCTCTCCAGGCACCGAGACGCGGCTCCATCGCATGCCGGGGCCCAACCATTTCCAGCGGGTGGCCTTGCAATGCGCCAGCGCCCGTGGCCAGGTCGCGCCGACCGGCAGTGGCGGCGGCGCGGGCACCCGGGCGGGCCGCAGGGCCGCGCCCGAGGCAGATGCTGCGGCCGTGCCGGCGGCCTCAAGATTGTCGATACGGGCCAGTGCACGGTCCAGGGCATCGCTTGCCATCGGTGCGGCCGGCAGTTCCTCCAGCAGTTGCCCGCCCACGGCCTGAAGCACCGCCATGCGGTGTTGGCAGGCCTTGCACAGCTCCACATGGCTTTCCGTCACCAGCCGGATGCCCGTGGACAGGCGTCCGGCCGCCAGGGCCAGCAGCAGGTCGTCATCGGGATGGTGGCGGATGGACAAAGGCAACATGGTGGGCTGGGCGGTGGTCGTGGCGGGAAGAGGCTGTGGGAAGTCAGTCAACGGTGATCGTGGGCGCGGCCGGGACGGCGCCGCTCAAGGGTCGATGAGCCTGCGCAGGTGGGCCACGGCCAGGCGGATGCGGGACTTCACCGTCCCCAGGGGCAAGCCAAGCTCCGAGGCAATCCGGGCATGCGGCTCATCGTCGTAGTAGCACAGGCGCAGCACCTGCGCCTGCTCGGGGGGCAGGCGGTCCAGGGCGTCGCGCACCCGCTGCGAGAGTCGGCCGGTATCGGCCAGCTCCGGCACGCCGGGCTGGTCCGAGGCCAACTGGTCAAAATCGAAATCACCCGTACCGTCGTCCTGCGGGCGCAGCCTGCGGGCGGCATCGATGCGCAGGCGGCGGGCGATGGTGAAGATCCAGGTCGAGACGGCGGCCTGCGTCGCGTCAAACAGCTCGGCCTTGCGCCAGACCATCACCAGGGCGTCCTGGGCCAGGTCTTCGCCGGCCTGCTCGCTGCTGCCAGTCCGGATGAGGTAGCTTTTCACGCGTGGCGCGAAATGTTCAAACAGCCGGCTGAACGCCTCGCGGTCGCGACGCTCGGCCACGCGCTGCATCAACTGCGCCCAGTCTTCCTCCGCCAGTGGGGGTGGCTGGACCTCTGGGCCGGGGGAGCGCGGAACGATTTTCAAGTGGCGGACCACCTGCAACGGTGGCGAAATCGATGAGACCTCGCCCGCCCGCGGAGCGGGAGGCGAAGCCGAATCGTCGCGTTGCAGACTGCTCATGGCGCCTCTTACGCGGCGAACGGCGTGGCGGATCATCGCCCAAGGCGACCGTCTTCGCCATGAGGGGCGCCCCTCGCACACATTGTCAGGTTCGGCGAACGATCCAAACGGTGTCCGGTTGCGTAGAAGCAGCCATATCTCCAGGACTGGATCTCGCCGTGCTACGCCTACATCCTTTGCAAGATGCTCCCCCACTGCTGGCCAGGAGTGCTGCCCCCATGCGTATCGCCGTGGTGGGCAGTGGCATTTCCGGGTTGTCCTGCGCCTGGCTGCTTTCGCAGCGCCACCAGGTCGAGCTCTTTGAGGCGGACGCCCGGATCGGCGGGCACAGCCACACCGTGGATGCCACCTGTGGCCTGGTCGAGGTCCCGGTGGACACCGGCTTCATCGTCTACAACGAACCGGCCTATCCCAACCTGACGGCCTTGTTCAAGCATCTGGATGTGCCCACGCGCGCCTCGGACATGTCTTTCGCGGTCAGCCTGGATGGCGGGCAGCTGGAATATGCCGGCACCGACCTCAACGGGTTGTTTGCCCAGCGCGCCAACCTCGTCAAGCCGCGCTTCTGGCGCATGCTGCGGGAATTGACGCGGTTCTACCGGGAGGCCGCCCGTGATGCGGCGCAGTGCGGCGACATGCCGCTGGACGACTACCTCGACAGCAAGGGCTATGGCCGGGCCTTCCGCGACGACCATCTCTATCCCATGGGCGCAGCCATCTGGTCCGCCACCGCGACCGACATTGGCCGTTATCCGATGGCGGCCTTCGTCCGCTTCTGCGAGAACCACGGCCTGCTCAAGCTGTCCGGACGGCCGATCTGGCGCACCGTGGACGGCGGCAGCCGCGAATACGTGATACGGCTGACCGTCCCACTGCTGGGGCATATCCACCGGGATGACGCCGTGGTGGCGATGGCCCGCGAGAAAGATGGCGTGACGCTGCGCACCCGCCGCGGCGCCTGGACCGACAGGTTCGACCATGTGGTGCTGGCCACACATGCCGACCAGGCCCTGCGCCTGCTGCCGACACCGACCGCGGACGAACAGCGCCTGCTCGGTGCCTTTGGCTACACGCGCAACCTGGCCGTCCTGCATCGGGATCCGTCCTTCATGCCACGTCGCCGGGCGGTGTGGTCCAGCTGGAACTATTTGGCTGACCGGACGGCCCCGACGGCCGCGGCGCCGACCGTCACCTACTGGATGAACCGCCTGCAAGGGCATCTGCCGCAGGGCCGCACGGCGCCGCCGCTGTTTGTCACGCTGAACCCGCCCGAGACTCCTGCCAAGGCTCATCTGATCTCGGCCGAAGTTTATGAGCACCCGCGGTTCGATGCGGCGGCCATCCAGGCGCAGCGCGAGCTGTGGAAGCTGCAGGGCGGCCAGCGGACCTGGTTCTGCGGCGCTTACTTCGGTTCCGGCTTCCATGAAGACGGGCTGCAGGCCGGCCTCGCGGTCGCGGAGGCCTTGGGCGACGTCCGGCGGCCGTGGTCCGTTCCCGGTGAATCGTCGCGTATCCACCTGCCGCAGGCGGTGGCGGCATGAGCCCACCGCTGGCTTCCGGCGTCTATGGCGGCCACGTCATGCACCAGCGTTTGCGGCCATTGCGGCATCGGCTCCGCTACGGCCTCTTCATGTTGCTCCTGGACCTGGACGAACTGCCGACGCTGCACCAGCGACTGCGGTGGTTTTCCATCGGGCGGTTCAACCTCTTCAGCTTCCGCCCGCAGGACCACGGAGATGGCACCGCCACCGACGTGCCTGCGCTGCGTCTGCAGGTGGAGCGCCAGCTCTCGCAGGCGGGGCTGCCGCTGGGCGGGGCGATCCGTCTGCTCACCCTGCCTCGCCTCCTCGGGTATGCCTTCAATCCCTTGAGCGTCTGGTTCTGTGAGCGGCCGGATGGCGGGCTGCAGGCCATCGTCTATGAGGTGAACAACACTTTCGGCCAGCGCCACAGCTACCTCATCGAAGTGGCGCCGGGCCAGCGTGACGCAGCAGTGGTGACGCAGCGCTGTGACAAGCAGTTCTTTGTTTCGCCGTTCCTGGGCATGGACTTGCACTACCGGTTCCGCGTGGCGCCGCCGAAGGGCGCCGTGTCGCTCGGTGTTTCGGTGCACGGCAATGCGGACGATGCAGCGGTGCTCAATGCCAGGTTCGACGGCGTTCGCCAGCCCCTGACCGACCGACGGCTGCTGACCTTGCTGTTCACCCATCCGCTGCTGACGCTCAAGGTGGTGGCGGGCATCCATTGGGAGGCGCTGCGGCTGTGGTTCAAGGGGGCACGCCTGCACCGCCGGCCTGAGCCGCCACCCGCCGCCATGACCGTGGTGCGGCCGGAGTTGCCGGCCGCAAGCGCCCTCCCCAGCAGTTTCCCACCGGCTCCGCCGCTCCAGTCCTGAAGGACAGTTCTACAAAGAATGCGCCATGCACCAGCCCAGCCGAACGCTTCGCTCCACACCGATGGTTCCTGTCCCGACGTCGTCCCCGCCAGATACGCACATGGCTGCTGTGGCGCCGGCCTCCCTGTCGGCGGCTCCGGCCCGGGTGGTCTGGGCCGACGGTGAAGCGGCCTGGCCGGTGCGGCTGTTGCCGCTGCGCTGGGCGCTGTCGCGCATCCAGTGCGGCCAGTTGACCGTGACCCTGCCCGGTGGACGACGCATCGAGGTGACAGGGGAAAAGCCAGGCCCGACTGCCAGCCTGCAGTTGCAGCGGTGGCGGCCTTTGTGGCGCGCATTGGCGGAAGGCGACCTGGGACTGGCCTTCGCTTACCGGGACGGTGCCTGGGATTCGCCGGACCTGACGGCGCTGCTCCTGTTCGGCGTGGCCAACGAGGCTGCACTGGGGGGCCATTCCCGCGCGCGCGGCCCGGCGCGCTGGGCCGCTCTTGTGCTGCACCATGCCCGCGCCAATACTCGTCGAGGCTCCCGCGACAACATCTCGGCCCACTACGATCTGGGCAACGCCTTCTACGAGCGGTGGCTGGACGACACCATGCTCTACTCCAGCGCCCTTTATGAGGGCCTGCCCTTGACGCTTGAGGCGGCGCAGCAGCGGCGTCTGGCGCGCATCCTGGGCCTGATGGACGTGCAGGCCGGTCAGCGGGTGCTGGAGATCGGCTGCGGCTGGGGCACGCTGGCGGCCAGCATCGCACGGCAAGGTGGTGCGCAGGTGGTGGGCGTGACGCTGTCGAAGGAACAGCTGGCCTTTGCGCAGGCCCGCGCGAGGGCGTGGGGTGTCAGCGACCAGGTGGACCTGCGGCTGCAGGACTACCGGGACGTTGACGGCCGGTTTGATCGCATCGTCTCCATCGAGATGATCGAGGCGGTGGGCGAGGCCTACTGGCCGGTCTATTTCGACACCTTGCGGGAGCGCCTGGCGCCGGGAGGCACCGCGCTGCTGCAGGCCATCACCATTGATGAGCAGTATTTCGAGGGCTACCGCTCCAGCCCGGATTTCATCCAGCGCTGCATCTTTCCTGGCGGCATGTTGCCCACGCCGGAGCGCATGGCGGCGCAGGCGAAGCGTGCGGGCCTGAGCTTTCGCACGGAGCTGCAATTCGGGCTGGATTACGCCCGCACCTTGGCGGAATGGCGCAGCCGCTTCCTGGACCAGTGGCCGGCCATCGAAGCGCTGGGCTTTGATCTGCAGTTCAAGCGCCTGTGGACCTACTACCTCTCCTATTGCGAAGCGGGGTTCCTCACCGGGCGGATCAACGTGGGGCTGTACAGGCTCGCCCACGACAAGGCCGACTGAGGCGCAGCCATGGGCCGGGCCAAGGCCGGCGAGGCCAGTGCCGCCGGCGGGTGGATGCCAGTGCCGCCGGCGGGTTGAGCCTGGCCGGCGAGGGCTGCTCAGAACAGGAAATAGCGCTGGGCCATCGGCAGTACGGTGGCGGGTTCGCAGTGCAGCAGCACGCCGTCCGCACGCACGGCATAGGTCTGCGGGTCCACGTCCATGCGCGGGGCATAGTCGTTGAGGACCATGTCTTTCTTGCCGACCCCGCGGATGCCCTTGACCGCCACGGCGGTCTTGGCCAAGCCATAGCGTTGCTGCACGCCGGCGGCCAGCGCCGACTGTGACACGAAGCTCAGCGATGCCCTTGCCAGGGAACCGCCGAAGCTGCCAAACATCGGCCGGTAGTGCACCGGCTGCGGCGTGGGGATGGACGCGTTGGGGTCGCCCATGGCCGCCATGGCGATCACGCCGCCCTTGAGGATGAGCGAGGGCTTGACCCCGAAAAAGGCCGGCTTCCAGATCACCAGGTCGGCCCATTTGCCCACCTCGATGCTGCCCACCTCATGGCTGATGCCATGGGCGATGGCCGGGTTGATGGCCAGCTTGGCGACATAGCGCTTCACCCGCGCATTGTCGTGGCGCTCGCTGTCGCCCGGCAGGGCGCCCCGCTGCAACTTCATCTTGTGCGCGGTCTGCCAGCAGCGCAGCACCACCTCGCCGACCCGGCCCATGGCTTGGGAGTCCGAGCTGAACATGCTGATGGCGCCGAGGTCATGCAGGATGTCCTCCGCCGCAATGGTCTCCTTGCGGATGCGGCTTTCCGCGAAGGCCAGGTCTTCGGCGATGGCAGGGTCCAGGTGATGGCACACCATCAGCATGTCGACATGCTCGTCCAGCGTATTGATGGTGTAGGGGCGCGTCGGATTGGTGGAGCTGGGCAGCACATTGGCTTCCCCCACCACCTTGAGGATGTCGGGCGCATGGCCGCCGCCGGCGCCTTCGGTATGGAAGGTGTGGATGGTGCGGCCCTTGAAGGCCGCCACGGTGTCTTCCACGAAGCCGCTTTCGTTGAGCGTATCGGTATGGATGGCCACCTGCGTGTCGGTGGCTTCCGCCACGTCGAGGCAGTTGCTGATGGCCGCGGGTGTCGTGCCCCAATCCTCGTGCAGCTTCAGGCCGATGGCGCCGGCGTCGATCTGCTCGGTCAGTGCCTCTGGCCGGCTGGCGTTGCCCTTGCCCAGAAACCCCAGATTCATCGGAAACGCGTCCGCGGCCTGCAGCATGCGTTCGATGTGCCAGGGCCCGGGCGTGCAGGTTGTGGCGAAGGTGCCGGTGGCCGGGCCGGTGCCGCCGCCCAGCATCGTGGTGACGCCGCTGGCGAGGGCTTCCTCGATCTGCTGGGGGCAGATGAAATGGATGTGTGAATCGATGCCGCCGGCGGTCACGATGCTGCCTTCGCAGGCGATCACTTCGGTGCCGGGGCCGATGATGATGTCCACGCCGGGCTGCGTATCCGGATTGCCGGCTTTGCCGATCGCCACGATGCGATGGTCCTTCAGCCCGATGTCTGCCTTGATGATGCCCCAGTGGTCCAGGATCACTGCGTTCGTCAGCACGGTATCCACGGCGCCCTGGTCGCGGGTGCGCTGGGACTGGGCCATGCCATCGCGGATGGTCTTGCCGCCGCCGAACTTCACTTCTTCGCCGTAGCCGCCGGCGCGCAGCGTCAGGTCCTGTTCCACCTCGATGACCAGCGCCGTGTCGGCCAGCCGCAGCCGGTCGCCCACGGTGGGGCCGAACATTTCCGCGTAGGCGCGTTTGCCGATGCGTGCCATCACAGCTTTCCTTGAATCAATCCCCGGAAGCCCCAGATCTCTCGGGCACCACCGATGGCCACCAACTCCACGGTGCGTTGCTGGCCGGGCTCGAAGCGCACGGCGGTACCGGAGGCGATATTCAGCCGCATGCCGCGCGCCGCCTCGCGGTCGAACCGCAGCGCCGCATTCGTTTCCGCGAAGTGGTAATGCGAGCCCACCTGGATGGGGCGGTCCGCACCGTTGACGACGGTCACTGTCAGCGTCGGTCGCCCCGGATTGAGTTCCAGATCGCCCTCGTCCGTCAGCAGCTCTCCGGGCGTCATGCCCACACCATGCGGCTGAGCAGCCCCAGGCCCAGCAGGGCCACGGCGGCGCCGGCGGCCCGCGACCACAGCGGCGCGAGCGTGCGCAGGCGCAGCCCCACGCCCAGCCCCATGGCATGCAGCGCTGCGGTGGCCAGCACCATACCGGCCAGCGCTTGCCCGCCCTGCAGTTCGCTGCCGTGGGCCAGGCCATGAAACACCGCAAAACCTCCTACCACCGCGGCCGACAGGGCGGTGCCCGGCGACCAGCGCGCGGCAGCCACCAGGCCCAGCGCCAGCACCGAGGCGGCCACCATCGGCTCCACGCCGGGCGCAGCCATCCCGGCACGTGCCAGGGCCGCCCCGACCAGTGCGCCGGCCAGCAGCCATCCGGCGAAGGCCAGCGGCGCCACCAGCATGCGCCGGCCTTGCTGCGTCAGCGCACTCCACAGGCCCACCACCAGCATTGCGGCCAAGTGGTCGATGCCAGTGAACGGGTGCAGGGCGCCGGCGGCCCATCCATGTTCATGCGCCAGGCCTTCGCCGGCATGAGCCAGTGCCCATGTGGGCATCATGGCGGCCAGTACCACGAGGGTGGTGCCTGCACGCGCGGGGAACAACTTCGTCATACGCATCGATCCTTGGTTGATTGAGGGAAGTTCTGCATACCTCCCCTAGACGATGGGTTGATGCACGGTGACCAGCTTGGTCCCATCGGGAAAAGTAGCCTCGACCTGGATATCCGGGATCATCTCGGCCACGCCGTCCATCACGTCGTCCCGGCTCAGCAGTTCGCGGCCTTCCTTCATCATCTGCGCGACGGTCTTGCCTTCCCGGGCGCCCTCCATCACGGCGGCACTGATATAGGCCAGGGCCTCCGGATAGTTCAGCTTCAATCCCTTCGCCTTCCGGCGCTCGGCCAGCAACGCGGCGGTAAAGATCAACAGCTTGTCTTTTTCTCTGGGCGTCAGTTCCATGCCTGCAACCCTAGCAAGCCCTATGCCGCTTCCGCACTAGCGGCTTCCCTCATTCATCACTCGACTGGTGACTCCACGCCCTTTCCAACGCACCTCGGCGAGAAGCCGGCCTGGACGCGTCGAATGGCGAGCCCGGGCATTGAAGGAGCGGCTTGCGAAGCAAGCCGGGAGTATTGATGGAAGGGCTCGGTCTGTGAATGGCGGTCCGGGCGCAGTTAGGGAGCGGCTTGCGAAGCAAGACGGGAGCACGGGTGGGAGGGCTCGGTCCGCGAAGTGGCGGGCCGGGGGGTATTTGCGGAGGTCAAGGAAGGAATGGCTCGCGAAGCGAGACAGGAGGGACTGAGCCCGGACACAAACAGTCCAGTGGACTGTTTGTGCCTGGCGAAGGCCGGAGCCACTGGCTCCGGCACGGAGCAAATGCCCCCCGGGCCGGCGCTTCGCAGCGAAGGGCACAAGCAAGCAGCAGTAGCAGTAGATAACCCGCCCCCACCGGCACGGAACCTGCAACCCCACCCAACGCGCACCCCACCCTCCACCCCCATGGAAACCCCCCCGCCTCCCGCCCCCCAGCACATCATCAAGCTGCGCCGCGACTACAACGCCTGGGTGGCCCATGAGACCTTGGAGGACTACGCCCTTCGCTACACCCCGCAGCGTTTTCGCCGCTGGACGCCGCTGCGGGTGGCCAACACGGCGTTTGGCGCCGCGTCCTTCCTCATTTTGGAGGCTGTCGGCGCCACCCTCCTGCTGCAGTATGGCTGGACCAATGCTGCCTGGGCCATTCTCGCCACCGGCCTCATCATTTTCCTGGCTGGCCTGCCCATCAGCGTCTATGCCGCCCGCCACGGCGTGGACATGGACCTGCTCACGCGGGGCGCCGGTTTCGGCTACATCGGCTCCACCCTCACCTCACTCATCTACGCCAGCTTCACCTTCATTTTTTTCGCCCTCGAAGCGGCCGTCATGGCCTACGCCCTCGATCTGGCGCTCGACATCCCGCCGCAATGGGGCTATTTGATTTGTGCCGTCGTCGTCATCCCCCTTGTCACGCATGGCATCTCCGCCATCAGCCGGCTGCAGGTCTGGACGCAGCCCTTGTGGCTGGCCTTGCTCGTCTTCCCCTTTGCCTGGGTGGCCTGGCGCCACCCTGGTGCATTTGACGGCATCACGACCCAGACTGGTTCACAGTCGGGCACCTCCGCCTTCAATCTGCACGCCTTTGGTGCCGCCCTCACCGTGGGCGTCGCCCTCATCACGCAGATGGGCGAACAGGCAGATTACCTGCGCTTCATGCCTCGCCAGACCGCGGCCAACCGCCGCCGCTGGTGGGCCGCCGTCCTGCTCGGCGGCCCCGGGTGGGTCGTGCTGGGCGTTCTCAAAATGCTGGGGGGCGCCCTGCTGGCCTACCTGGCGGTCAGCCATGCCGTCCCGCCTGAGCGCGCCGTCGACCCCAACCAGATGTACCTGGCGGCCTACGAGTATGTGTTTCCTCGCTACGGCTGGGCCGTCGCCGCCACCGCGCTGTTCGTCGTCATCTCGCAGCTCAAGATCAACGTTACCAACGCCTATGCCGGCTCGCTCGCCTGGAGCAACTTCTTCTCGCGCCTGACCCACAGCCACCCGGGCCGCGTTGTCTGGGTCGTCTTCAACACGCTCATCGCCTTCATGCTGATGGAGATGAACGTGTTTGACGCGCTGGGCCATGTCCTGGGCCTGTATGCCAACATCGCCATCGCCTGGATCATGGCCGTGGTCGCCGACCTCGTGATCAACAAGCCGCTGGGCCTTTCCCCGCCCGGCATCGAGTTCAAGCGGGCGCATCTCTATGACGTGAACCCGGTGGGCGTCGGCGCCATGGCCCTCGCCTCGGCCCTGTCCATGGCCGCTCACCTTGGCGTCATGGGCACGCTGGCGCAGGCCTGGTCGGCGGTCATTGCCATGGTCACCGCGCTCATCGCCTCGCCGCTGATCGCCTGGGCGACCGGCGGGCGCTACTACCTGGCTCGCGCCGGGACGCCGGCCGACCTGGGCCTGCCGCCGGACAGCACCGCGCTGCGCCGCTGCGTCATCTGTGAGCGTGACTACGAAGGGCCGGACCTGGCCCACTGCCCGGCCTATCGAGGCGCCATCTGCTCCCTGTGCTGCACGCTGGACGCCCGCTGCGGCGACCTGTGCAAGCCCCACGCCCGCCTCGGCGCCCAGTGGTCCGCGCTCCTGCGTCGCTTCCTGCCGCGGCGCTGCTGGCCCTACCTGGAGACCGGCCTGAGCCACTACCTGCTCCTGATGATGGTCATCACCCCGCTGCTGGCGGCGGTCTTCGGCCTGCTCTACCACCAGCAGCTGCAGCAACTGCCGCTGGTGGATGGGGCCGCCGCCCAGGCGCTGCGCCAGGGCCTGCATGCCGGCCTGCTCAAGGCCTTCTTCGCCTTGCTGCTGGTGGCCGGCACGGTGGCCTGGTGGCTGGTGCTGGCGCACCAGAGCCGCGAGGTGGCGCAGGAAGAATCGAACCGGCAGACCCAGGCGCTGATGCGCGAGATCGAGTCGCACCGGCGCACCGACGAAGCGCTGCAGGCCGCTCGCCTGCAGGCAGAGCGCGCCCAGGCTGCCGCCGAGGCGGCCAACCAGGCCAAGAGCCGCTACATCAGCGCCATCAGCCATGAACTGCGCACGCCGCTGAACAGCATCCTGGGCTATGCCCAGCTCATGGCGGCCGACGCGTCACTGGCGCCGCAGCGCCGCCATGCCGTGCAGGTCATCAAGCGTGGGGGCGAACACCTCATGCGGCTCATCGACGGCACGCTGGACATCGCCCGCATCGAAGCTGGCCGGCTGAGCCTGGAACCGGCGCCCCTGCGGTTTGCCGACCTGTTGCGCGAACTGGCCGACATGTTCGAACCGCAGGCCACGGCCAAGGGGCTGACCTTCGCCTTTGAAAGCAGTGGCTCGCTGCCCACCTGGGTCCGCGCGGACGAACAGCGCCTGCGCCAGATCCTGATCAACCTGGTGGGCAACGCCATCAAGTTCACACGTGCCGGGAGCGTGACGCTGCGCGTGCGACACGGCCGGGAAATGGCGACACTGGAAATCGAAGACACCGGCCCCGGCATGGATGAGGGTGAACTGGCACGCATCTTCGAGCCCTTCACGCGGGGTGCGAGTGCGTCCGGCGCGGGCGGCCCGGTGGCCGGCGCCGGGCTGGGACTCACCATCGCCAAGATGCTGACCGAGCTGATGGGCGGCGAGCTCTCGGCGCGCAGCACGCCAGGCCAGGGCTCCACCTTCCGCGTGCGGCTGTTCCTGCCGGAGATCCATGGCCGCATTGCCGACCGGGAACTTCCCCGGGCGCTCGCCTGGGAAGGAGCCGCAACAGCGGCCAAGGGGCACCGGCTGGGCATTGACGGCCCTTCGCCGCGGTTGCTGCTGGTGGACAACGAGGCCGAGGACCGGCAACTGCTGATGCAGTTGCTGGAGCCGCTGGGCTTCACCGTGCGGGAAGCCTGCAGCGGCCATGACGCCCTGGACATCGTGGCCGCCGGCTGGATGCCGGACGCGGTGCTCATGGACCTGGCCATGCCCGGCATCGACGGTTGGGAAACGATCCGCCGCCTGCGTCAGCGGCTGCCGGCCCTGCACGCCATTGCGGTGGTGTCGGCCAATGCCTTCGAGCGTGGGCAGGACAACGATGCCGGCATCACCCCCCGGGACTTCATCCTCAAGCCGGTGCGGCACGAAGGCCTGCTGGAGTGGTTGACGGAGCGGCTGCACCTGCGCTGGCGCCATTCAGCGCCAGGCACCGAGGCGCTTGTGGCGCCCACCGTCCTGCTTACCCCGCCGCCGGCCCGCCTGGGTGGTCTGCGCGAGGCGCTGCTGCTGGGCTATTACCGGGGCGTGCTGCAGCAGCTTGACGACATCGAAGCCGGCGACGACCGCTGGCGCCCCTTCTGCGAGGCCCAGCGCGAGCTGGCCCGGCAGTTCCAGTTCGAAGCCATGCTGCAGGCCCTGGATCGCCCCACCGACCCCCACCCCGCGTGATGACCTCCTCCCTGCCCCCCAACCTTGCCGCCTTGCTGGACCAGCAGCCCGGCGACCGTGTACTCCTGGTCGATGACGTCCCGGACAACCTGTCGTTGCTGCATGACGCACTCGATGAGCATGGCTACACGGTGCTCGCGGCCACCAGTGGAGAAGCGGCCCTGGCCCGCGCCCTGCAAGGCCAGCCGGACATCGTGCTGCTCGACGCCCTGATGCCGGGCATGGACGGGTTCGAGGTGGCCCGTCGGCTCAAGGCGAATCCGGCCACGGCCCACATGCCCATCATCTTCATGACGGGGTTGACCGACACCGAGCACCTGGTGGCGGCCCTGCAAGCCGGTGGCGTGGACTACGTGACCAAGCCGCTGGACCCGCGCGCCGTGCTCGCGCGCATGCAGGTGCACCTGCAAGGCGCGCGGCAGGCACGTCAGACGCGGCAAGCCCTGGACGCCTTCGGTTACGCCAGCATCGCCGTGCGGGCCGGCAGTGGGCGATTGCTGTGGCAGACCCCGCTGGCGCGGGAACTGCTCCAGCTCTATTACGGCACCGTGGCGCCCATCACGCCCACTCCGGTGCTGGACTGGCTTCGCCGATGCCTGGACCTCATGGGCGACCCCGCGCCCGGAGCGCCGGCGCCGGCCGAGCCGCCCCGACTCACGGCCGAACTTGGCGCCCGGCGGCTGAGCTTCCGCCTGCATCACTGCATTGGCGCCGACGAGGGCGGCGGGCCCGGGGGCGACTGGCTGATCGTCATGCGGGAGGTGTCGGACGCCGCCGTGATCCGGTCACTGGGCCTGTCATTCAACCTGACGGCGCGGGAAGCCGAGGTGCTGTACTGGGTGGTGAAGGGCAAGATCAACCGGGACATCGGTGACATCCTGGGCGCCAGCCCCGCCACGGTGAAGAAACACCTGGAACGCATCCATGCGAAGCTGGGCGTCGAGACCCGCACCGCCGCCGCGTCGATGGCTCTCACGCGTGCCAAGGAGATCCACCCCCAGTGGGAGCTCTAGGCAAGCGCTGCAGCCCTCCTCGCGGCGAGTCATGCAAAGCGCCCGAGTCGTCTACCAGGTCCCGTTCTCCGCCAGGGTGCGTGCTCAGTCGCGTGGGGCGACGCGGCGGGAAGGCCTTACCGCCGTCTCATCGACATGGACCAGCGTCACTGGCCCTTCGTCCATGGCAAGCGCCGGCTCGGCCCGGTTGCCGGCGTACTGCACAGCGCCTGCCGCGACAGCGGCCGGCGGCCCCTGCGTGCGGCCTTCTTCCATCAGGCGTTCTGGCAGGTTGAAGCCGCGGGCGTGCAGTGGATCGGTCCAGAAAGGATAGGTCAGGAGCGTCATGCCGGCGGCGATGCCTTCGGTCAGCCAGTCGGCAGTCGCCGCGGCGCGGTCCCGCCCCACCGCACCGGCCAGCGCGCGGGTGAGCGTGTGTTCCGCCAGCAGCGTGTCATAGAGCTGATTGAAGGCGGACACGAAGCAGCCGCGCGCGAACATGGTGTCCCAGTGCAGCGGCGTACGCAGCGCCTCCATGAGGTCGCCCCGGCCGATCCGCAGCCGCGGAAGCGTTGTCGCGCCATGCCGGCACACATGGTTCGCATACAGCAGGGACATCAGGTCCACCGATTCACCCGCTGCATTGGCCAGCCCGCGGATCAACACGCCGCTGGGGATGACCGCGCCATCGCTCAGATCGGGCGCTGCCGCAAAGGCCCGGCTGACCCCCAGCTGGTTGACGGCATACGAGGCACCGGAGACAGCCAGGGATGTCCTGGTGGGGCCGCTGTCAGGGTCAGACATCATCGGGAACAGCGCCTGGACGCTGTCGCGCAGCAGCGGGTACAGCACCACCTCGGCAAAGCGCAGCCCCGGTTGGCTCAAGGTCCCGGTGCCGATGGCCAGGCCACCCACGCCCATCGACAGTCCCATCAGCACCACGCGCGTGGCCCGGGCGTAGTGCGTGGCGTCGCCGTTCATTTCGTCCCTGGCGAGCAGGACCGCCTGGCCCATCACCGGCACCGCCATGAGGGCCGCCCCGAGCAGCGTGCGGGTGAGTTCGGTCGTGCCCTGCGCCAACGCCACATCCAGCGCACGGCCCACAGCTTGGCGTGCCATGGTGGTCAGCCCGACGGAGCCGAGCGACCGCAGGGTGGTGTGGGCGAGGTTGAGCGCGGTGCGTGTGCCGCGATGACGATCAAGACGGGCGGAAACGGCTTGAAGCGCACTGAGCAGCGCCATGAGACGCCCGCTGACACCGGCATGCCGCAGCCCTGCGCCCGCATGCCCCTGCGTGCCGACGCCCAGCGCCGCGAGAACGCCGTGCTGCAGGTCCGCAGGCAGGGCATCCGGGTCCCCGAGAGACAGGTAACGGTCCAGCCCCGGCAGCTCGGGCATGTCCAGGTGCAGGTCGGGCGCTGTCGTCGCCCCAGCGGGGCTCAGCGCAGCGGCGAGCCGACGGACATCGCCGGCATCACACTGCGCCAGGGTGCCTTCCAGCAGGCGCTGATGAGCCGGGACATCCAGGAGTGGCACGGCCGCGGCAACGGGCCACGCAGTGTCCCAATGCGGCAGTGCGGCAGGGGAACCCAGCTGCTGGGCGCCGCCCCACGAGGGAGCGGCATCCATGTCGATTCGGATGTCTTGGCCAGCCGCTGGCGGATCGGTACAGGGGAGCTGATCCATTCGCATGACGGGTCAGTCGCCTGAGACCTGGAGGAGTTCAATGGCCGGCGCGAGGCCGGCCATTGATCAGGCAGTCAGCGCCTCAGGGGGCGATGCGCAGCCGTTCGCCCTCACGGGCTTCCACCACACGCTCCTGGCCGCGGCCGATCTGGAAGTACACGCGCAGGGTCTTGCGATCGCCCACCGCCGGGTCGCGGCTCACGAGGCTGTTGTCCACCTTGATGTCGAGCCCGCCACCGCGGCTGATGTCGCGCAGGCGGTCGGTGACGTCGGCCTGGCGGTTGCCGGCACCGTAGGTGGCCCGGTTGATGGTCACGCGGTTGTCCGCTGCTGGCGGCGGCTGGTAGCCCCCGCTGGGGCGGCCGTCCCAGCCACCGTTCCAGTTGCCGCCGCCCCAGTTGCCGCGGCCCCAGCCGGTGAAGTCGCCACCGTCCACCCAGTCGCCCTCACGGTAGTCGAAGTTGCGGATTTCGCCATTGCGACCGCGCGCGATGATGCGCAGCGTCTTGCGCTGGCCCACCGCCGGATCTTCGCGGAACAGCTGGTTGGCCAGCTTGAAGCGGCGGTCGGCGCGCGCCAGTTCCTTGAGCCGGCCGGTCACGTCGATGTTGCGCTCCGGCGTGCCATAGCGCGCCTGCAGGATGGCCCAGTTGCCGTCGTCGCCCCGGTCGTTGTCGGCATTGCCCGGACGGGGGCCTTCCCAGCCCCCATTCCACTGGCTGTCACCCCAGTTGCCGCGGCCCCAGCCGGTGAACTGGCGGCCGTCCACCCAGTCGCCCTCGCGGTAGTCGAAGTTGCGCACCTCGCCCCGGCGGTCCTTGGCAAAGATGCGCAGCGTCTTGCGCTGGCCCACGGCCGGGTCCTGGTGGAACAGCTCGTTGGTCAGCTTGAAGCTGCGGTCGGCACGGGCGAGTTCCTTCAGGCGGCCCGTGACGTCAATATTGCGCTCGGCCGTGCCATAGCGGGCTTGGAGGATCTGCCAGGTGCCATCGTCGTCACGCGCGAAGGCAGCGGACGCAGTCAGCAGGGTCAGGGCCACCAGGAGCCAGCGGCCAAGCCACTGGGCGGCGGACGCCGCGGGATGGGACAAAGCGTTCAAGGAACCTCCGGATATTGTCAGGGTCGGATTGTTGCTTCAACGCGGCAGCCCGGTGCCCGGTGGACCGGCCGCGTTGCGCAGCTGTTACAGCGGGTCACCTCTGCAGGTCTGGCTGTCCAGCCAATGGGTGCACGCAGCAAATTGCAATTAGACCCAGGGTTTCGGCTGTACGCCATCCGCCGTATATGTCACTGAAGGTCGGCTCCCTAGCATCCAGGCGTCACATTCACCTTCCTGGAGCTATTCCATGTCCTCAAGCGCCCCGTCGTCACGTCGCCATGCCGTCAAGCTGCTCGCCGCGGCCAGTGCGCTGGCCGGCCTGAGCCTGACCGCCCTGCCCGCCCTGGCCGCCGACACCATCAAGGTGGGTGTGCTGCACAGCCTGTCGGGGACGATGGCCATCTCGGAGACGGTGCTCAAGGACACCGTGCTGATGGCCATCGAGGAAATCAATGCCAAGGGCGGCGTGCTGGGCAAGAAGCTGGAGCCGGTGGTGGTGGACCCGGCCTCCAATTGGCCGCTGTTCGCCGAAAAGACCCGCCAGCTGCTGACGCAGGACAAGGTGGCGGTGGTCTTCGGCTGCTGGACCTCGGTGTCGCGCAAGTCGGTGCTGCCGGTCGTGGAGGAACTCAACGGCCTGCTGTTCTACCCGGTCCAGTATGAGGGCGAGGAACTGAGCAAGAACGTGTTCTATACCGGCGCCGCGCCCAACCAGCAGGCCATTCCAGCGGTCGACTACCTGATGAGCAAGGATGGTGGCGGCGCCAAGCGCTGGGTGCTGCTGGGCACCGACTACGTCTACCCCCGCACGACCAACAAGATCCTGCGCGCCTACCTGCACAGCAAGGGCGTGAAGGACAGCGATATCGACGAAAAATACACCCCGTTCGGCCACAGCGATTACCAGACCATCGTGGCGGACATCAAGAAGTTCTCGGCCGGCGGCAAGACGGCCGTGGTGTCCACCATCAACGGCGACTCCAACGTGCCGTTCTACAAGGAACTGGGCAATGCCGGCCTGAAGGCCAAGGACGTGCCGGTGGTGGCCTTCTCGGTGGGCGAGGAAGAACTCCGCGGCGTGGACACCAAGCCCCTGGTGGGCCACCTGGCGGCGTGGAACTACTTCATGTCCATCAAGAACCCGACCAACGACGCCTTCATCAAGAAATGGTCGGCTTACGCCAAGGCGCACAACATCCCGGGCCACAAGGACAAGCCACTGACCAACGATCCGATGGAAGCAACCTACATCGGCATCAACATGTGGAAGCAGGCCGTCGAAAAGGCCAAGAGCACCGACGTGGACAAGGTCATCGCCGCGATGGCCGGCCAGACCTTCAGCGCCCCGTCCGGCATCACCTCGAAGATGGACGAGAAGAACCACCACCTGCACAAGTCGGTCTTCATCGGCGAAATCCGCGCTGATGGGCAGTTCAATGTGGTGTGGAAGACGCCGGCCCCGGTGAAGGCCAAGCCGTGGAGCCCGTACATCGCCGGCAACGAATCCAAGCCGGACGAGCCCGCCAAGAAGTAAGCACGGAGCACGGCATGCGTTCAGTCTCGGCAGGGCCCTTGCGGGTCGTCGCCTCCCTCCTGCTCGGGCTGACCACCAGCCTGTCGGCCCAGGCCCTGACCCAGGCCCAGGCGCTGGCCCTGGCGCAGGGGGAGACCGACGACCGGATCGCCGCCCTTCACGCCGTGGTGGCCGCGCCCGACGCGCGGACCGCCACGGTGCTCAAGGCCCTGGGCGAGGACCGCCTGAAGCTGGCGGGCACCCGTGTGCTCATTCAGGACGGAGACGCACTCAGCGACGCGGCCACCGGTGCGCCCGTCACGCCCGCGCCAAGCGGCCTGGAAGACGTGATGCTGAACAACCGGCTGCGCGGTGAACTGGACGGCGCCCAGGCCGCCCTGCAGCTGTCCAGCCCCGATCGCCAGGAACGCCTCGCGGCGGCCCGTGCGCTGCTGGACGCTGGCGTGGATGAGTCCAAGGCCGGTTTGCTGGAGCGGGCCATCGCCGCCGAGAAGGACGATGCCGTCAAGGAGGCCCTGCAGCTCACCCATGCCGCCGCATTGGCCGCCAGCGCCGATGCCGGCCAGCGCCTGCGGGCGGCCAGGCTGCTGGGGGAATCACACCGGCCGGAAACCCGGTTGCTGCTGAACCAGCGGCTGGCCGAGGAGCAGGACCCCGCGGTGCAGGCGGCATTGCGCCGCTCGCTGGGCCAGGTCGCCGCGACGCTGGCCTGGGGCGAGCGGCTGGGCGCCCTGTTCACCGGCGTCAGCCTGGCCAGCATCCTGCTGCTGGTGGCCCTCGGCCTGGCCATCACCTATGGCCTGATGGGCGTGATCAACATGGCGCATGGCGAGCTGATGATGATCGGCGCCTATGCCACCTACCTGGTCCAGGTCGGCTTCCGCCAATGGCTGCCACCGGACTGGTTCGGCGCCTATCTCGTGGTGGCCGTGCCGGCTGCCTTCCTGGCCTCGGCCGCGGTGGGCGCGGTGCTGGAGCGCACGGTGCTGCGCTGGCTCTATGGCCGCCCGCTGGAAACCCTGCTGGCCACCTGGGGCCTGAGCCTCGTCCTCATGCAGGCGGTTCGCAGCCTCTTCGGGGCGCAGAACGTGGCAGTGGAAAGCCCCTCCTGGATGGCGGGCTCGCTGAACTGGCTGCCCGGGCTGGCCCTGCCCACCAATCGGCTGGTGATCATCGTCTTCGCCGTGGCGGTGCTGGGCGGCATGGCCTTGCTGATCGGCAAGACCCGGCTCGGCCTGTTCGTGCGCGCCGTCACGCAGAACCGGCCCATCGCGTCCTGCATGGGGGTGCCCACCGCCCGGGTGGACACCTACGCCTTTGCCCTCGGGTCCGGCCTGGCGGGCCTGGCCGGCTGTGCGCTGAGCCAGGTCGGCAATGTCGGCCCGGACCTGGGCCAGAGCTACATCGTGGATGCCTTCATGGTCGTCGTGCTGGGCGGCGTCGGGCAACTGGCCGGCACGGTGCTGGCCGCGCTGGGCCTGGGCCTGGCCAACAAGGCGCTGGAAGGCGTGGTCGGTGCCGTGCTCGCCAAGATCGCGGTGCTGGTCTTCATCATCGTCTTCATCCAGAAGCGTCCGCAGGGGCTGTTTGCAGTGAGGACCCGATGAGCTCAAGCCTGACGCCCGAGGTGTCGTGATGGACCGCCTGATGACCCACACTCTTTCCGCCAGCACGCCCGTGGTGCTGCCCGGCACGCCGGCGCTGCTCAGCCGTGGCGGCTGGATGACAGTGGCGCTGGCCCTGCTGGTGGCCTGCGTCGTCGTGCCCGCCATGAACCTGGCGGTGCCGCCCGGCCACCCGCTGCACCTGGACGACTACTGGGTGAGCCTGCTGGGCAAGTTCTGCTGCTATGCCCTGTGCGCGCTGGCCATGGACCTCATCTGGGGCTTCACCGGCATCCTGTCGCTGGGCCATGGCCTGTACTTCGCGCTGGGCGGCTACGTGATGGGCATGTACCTCATGCGCCAGATCGGCACCGACGGGCAGTACCGCAGCAGCCTGCCGGACTTCATGGTCTTCCTCGACTGGAAGACGCTGCCCTGGCACTGGGCCCTGAGCGACAGCTTCATCGCGACGCTGGCGCTGGTGCTGCTGGTGCCCGGCGCGGTGGCCTTTGTCTTTGGCTTCTTCGCGTTCCGCTCGCGCATCCAGGGCGTGTACTTCTCCATCATCACGCAGGCCATGACCTATGCCGCCATGTTGCTGTTCTTCCGCAACGAGACCGGCTTTGGTGGCAACAACGGCTTCACCGATTTCAAGCGCCTGCTCGGCCAGACGATCACCACCCCCGGCATGCGCATGGTGCTGTTCGTGCTGAGCGCGCTGACGCTGATGGGTGCCTATGTGGGCCTGCGCTGGCTGACACGCGCCAAGTTTGGCCGTGTGCTGAGCGCCGTGCGTGATGCGGAATCCCGGCTGATGTTCTGCGGCTACTCGCCCCTGCCGTACAAGCTGGCTGCGTGGGTGCTCTCGGCGCTGCTGTGCGGCGTGGCGGGCGCCCTGTACGTGCCGCAGGTGGGCATCATCAATCCCAGCGAAATGAGCGTGGCCAATTCCATCGAGATCGCGGTCTGGGCCGCCGTGGGCGGGCGCGGCACGCTGGCCGGGCCCATCGCCGGGGCCTTTGCGGTGAATGGCGCCAAGAGCTGGCTGACGCAGGTGGCGCCGGAGTTCTGGCTTTATGTGCTGGGGGCCTTGTTCGTGGCGGTGACCTTGTTCATGCCGGACGGCATCGCCGGCCTGGTGCGCCGGCTTCGCCGCTCACGCCAGGGCGGCAAGGGTGTGCAGGACAACCAGGAGGCCGCATGAACCCGGATTTGCTGGAGCAAGGCGCCGAGCGGCTGCGCAATGCCAGCGGCCCGGGCTACGGCCGCGTTGTGCAGCCGGGGCACCTGGACCTGACGCACGGCCGCATCCTGTACCTGGAAGACGTCAACGTCAGCTTTGACGGATTCAAGGCCATCAACCACCTGTCCATCGACATCGCGCCCGGGGAATTGCGATGCATCATTGGCCCCAACGGCGCGGGCAAGACGACGATGATGGACATCATCACCGGCAAGACCCGCCCGGACAGCGGCACCGTTTTCTTCGGCGGCACCATCAACCTGCTGCGCCACAGCGAGGCCGAGATCGCCCAGCTGGGCATTGGCCGCAAGTTCCAGCGTCCCACGGTCTTCGAGGCCCTGTCGGTGCATGAGAACCTGGAGTTGGCCTTGCAAGGCTCGCGGTCGCTGCGTGCTTCGGTGTGGGGCCGGCTCAGCGGCGAGCAACGTGACCGCCTGGCCGAAGTGCTGACCCTCATCCGCCTGGCCCCCGAGGTGGCGCGCCCTGCCGGACTGCTCAGCCACGGCCAGAAGCAATGGCTGGAGATTGGCATGTTGCTGGTGCAGGACCCGCGGCTGCTGCTCCTGGACGAGCCCGTGGCCGGCATGACAGACCAGGAGACCGAGCGCACCGCCGAGCTCATCCTCACCTTGAAGGGCCGGCACAGCATCATCGTGGTGGAGCATGACATGGGCTTCATCGACACAATCGCCGAGACCGTCACCGTGCTGGCCGAGGGCTCGGTGCTGGCGCAGGGCACGCTCGCGCAGGTCCAGGCCGACGAACGCGTCATCGAGACCTATCTGGGCCGCTGACGGACAGGGACATCCAGATGTTGAACGCTGAAGGCATTCACCAGTATTACGGCGGCTCGCACATCCTGCGCGATGTGTCGGTGAGCGCCAGCCCCGGACGCATCACCGTGCTGCTCGGCCGCAATGGCGTGGGCAAGACCAGCCTGCTCAAAAGCCTGATGGGCCTGGTGCCCGTGCGGGCCGGCAGCGTGCGGCTGGCCGGGCAGGACATCACGCGTGCCCCGCCCGACAGGCGCGCGCGCGCCGGCATCGGGTATGTGCCGCAGGGGCGCGAGATCTTCGCCCGGCTCACGGTGGAAGAGAACCTGCGCATGGGGCTGGCCGGCAAGCCAGGCGGCACGCCGGTGCCGGGGCATCTCTATGAGCTGTTTCCGGTGCTCAAGCAGATGCTCAAGCGCCGCGGCGGCGATCTCTCCGGCGGCCAGCAGCAACAGCTGGCCATTGCGAGGGCGCTGGCCGCCTCGCCCCGCCTGCTCATCCTGGACGAGCCCACCGAGGGCATCCAGCCCAGCATCATCAAGGATATTGGCCGCGTGATCCGGCGCCTGGCCGACGAGGGGCTGGACGGGCACCCGGTCGCCATCCTGCTCTGCGAGCAGTATTACGACTTCGCGGCTGAACTGGCGGATGAGTTCCTCGTGCTGGAGCGGGGCACCGTGATCGCCCGTGGCGACAGGGCCGCGATGCAGCAGCCGGAGATCCGCGGGCTCGTGGCGATCTGAGCGCCGGGGTTTCCTGCAGGCACGTCGTGCGGCACGTGGCTTGCCCGGCCACCGCCATGTCCTTGCGCCCCGTCCCTGCCCTCACCCCTGACGACCTCGCCCTGGCGCAGCGCCACCTCGTGCGCGACGCCGCCTGGGCCAGCGCCATCGGGTCGCTTTCGGGTGGTGTGGTCCTGGCCGCCTTTGCGCTCAGTCTGGGCGCCGGCCCCCTGGTCATCGGCCTGCTGGCCGCCCTGCCCTTTGCCATGCAGGCCGTGCAGTTGCCGGCCACGCTGCTGGTCGAGCGCGTGCGCCAGCGCAAGCGCATTGGCATCCCGGCCTTGATCGTGGCCCGGCTCGTGATCGTGGCGCTGGCGGTGCTGCCACTCATGGACAACAAGTCAGCGGCGCTGTGGTGGCTGATCGCCGCGCAGTTCGCCATCACCGGCTTCAGCGCCATGGCGGGCTGCGCCATCAATTCCTGGTTCCATCAGTTGCTGCCGCCGCAATCGCTGGGCAGCTTCTTCTCCCGCCGCCTGCTGGCCGCGACCATCCTGGCCTCCATCTGCACGCTGGCGGTGGGCCTGCTGTCGGACCGTCCGCCGCTGGGCGACCAGCGGCTGGCCTTTGTCGTCGCCTTCCTGGGCGCCGGCATCGCCAGTGCCATGAGCACCATGTATCTGTGGCGCTCGGCGGAGCCGCAGATGCGGGATGCGGGCCCGGACGGGCGCATGTTGTCCCGCCTCAAGGCGCCTTTCGTGGACCGGAACTTCCGCCGCGTCCTGGTGCTGCTGGGGGCGTGGAACCTCGCCACCAACTTTTCGGCGCCGTTCCTCACGGTCTATCTGCTGCAGCAGCTCGGGTATGGGCTGGGGACGGTGACCGCGCTGTGGGTGACGGCGCAGGCGGCCAATGCCGTCACGCTGCTGTCGTGGGGGCGGGTGTCGGATCGCTTGTCCAACAAGGCCATCCTGGCCGTGGCCTTCCCCCTGTATTTCCTGTGCGCCCTCGGGCTCGTGTTCACGCGGCTGGGCGAGCCCTATGGCCTGCAACTGCTGCTGCTCTTCGCCGTGCACCTGCTGATGGGCGCCGCGAGCGGGGGCATCGGCCTGGCCACGGGCAACCTGGGGCTCAAGCTGGCCCCGCAGGGCCAGGGCACGGTGTATCTCGCGGCCGTGGGGCTGGTGTGCGCGGTGGCCGGCGGCATGGCGCCACTGCTGGCGGGGAGTGCCGCCGAATGGTTCTCGGCGCGGCAGCTTGCGGTGGTGGTGCGCTGGGTGTCCCCCAGCGCGGTCAACGAAGTGTCGGTGCTGCGCTTCGCGCACATCGAGTTCCTCTTCGCGGCCACCGCGGCCATGGGGCTGTACGTGCTGCATGCGCTGTCGCGCGTTCAGGAAGGCACGGAGGTCAGCGAGCGGCAGGTGGTGCAGGAGCTGGGGCTGGAGGCCATCCGCTCGGTGCAGCAGTTGTCCTCCGTGGGCGGCGCGCTGGGCAGCCTGTTCCCGTTCGAGCGGCTGACCGAGCGGCGTCTGTTCGGACGGACACGTCCGGCCCGGCGCATCGAGCCGAACCTTGACGGCTGGCACGCGCCCCAGGTGACGCCCGGCCAGGACTGAGCGTTACTGCAGCACCGGCATCGTCGGCGTGCCGGCCTTCACCTGGGCGGCGGCTTCCGACAGCATCTGCCGCAACCAGCGCTGGGCGGCATCGAGTTCATGGCGCACATGCCAGACCTGGCTGATGTCGATATGCGGCAGCTTGAAGGGCAACTCGCGGCTGGCGAGCAGGCTGGCGATGCCCGTGGCGGGAATGAAGCTGTTGGGCAGCACGGTGAGCAGGTCTGACTGCTGCACGGCCAGCCCGCCGGTGAAGAAACTGTTCACCGTGATGGCGACGGTGCGCTGCCGTCCCAGCGCCTGCAAGGCGTCATCCACGAAGCCGTGCGGCCGGCCGGCAAAACTCACCCGCAGGTGCTGCGCTGCGCAATATGCATCCAGCGTGAGGGCTTCCGGCGCGGCCAGGGGATGGTCCCAGCGCATGACGCACAGGTACTTGCTGACATACAGCGCGGCACGGCGAAACGCCTCTCCCCCGGGCTGGCTCATCAGCGTGGCGATGTCCGGAAAAAAGCCGATGGCCACATCCGCCCGGCCCTGCTCCAGCATCTCGCGCGGGTCGCGGGTGGTGAGCGGCACGATACGCAGCCCCACATGCACACCGTCGGCCAGGAAACGCCTGGCCAGCGCCGGCACGACCAGGGCGGCGGTCGCGTCGGCCATCGCCAGCGTGAAGCTGACGGTATTGGCCGCCGCCTTCGGGTCGAACGCCTGCGGCGCCAAGGCATCCTGCAGGCTGGACAGCGCCGTGCGGACGGTGGGCCACAAGGCCAGCGCGTGGGGGGTGGGCGCCACCCCGGTGGGGGTGGGAATGAACAGTTCCTCGTTGGTCGCCTCCCGCAGCCGCCGCAGCGCGTTGCTCACGGCCGGCTGCGTGATGGCCAGGCGATGCGCCGCGCGGGTGACATGGCGCTCTTCCATGACCACGTCGAACACCCGCAGGAGGTTGAGGTCCAGGGTACGGAAGTTGACCGGTCGAAGGGTGCTCATGCGGGGATCCTACGGGGACTGGCTAGCCATTCGCGTCAGTGATGACCCGATTCTGCATCTCAATTGGGAATCTCTCAGTAGTTACCCCAATATCTCGACATCGGATCCGCGGCAGGTGCCCGGGTCAACACGAAGGACACGCACCATGTACACCCACAGTTTCGATGCTCCCCTGCATGTGATGCCCGCAGATGCGGCCCGCGCTGGCATCGGTCGCCAGGCCGGCGAACGGGTGGTGTCCATCGCCACCGAACTGGGTCATCTGGCCCGCCTGGTGCTGTCGGTGGTGGGCGAGCGCCGCCTGCGTGCCAGCATGCTGGCTGCCGCGCGCGAACAGGATCAGGCCCGTCCGGCGTTTGCCGAGTCGCTGCGCCGCGCTGCGGGCCATTCCTGGATGTGAACCCAGGCAGCAAGGTGGCGTGAGCGGCCGGGCCGCCCGGCCGCCGGAGCGCCTGAGCGGCCGCCCGCCTGGCTCCGCAAGCGGCTGAGCCCAATGCCGGAGCAGCCGGCCGAACGCCAGGACAGAGAAGCCATGCGACCGAGGTCCCATGGCTTTTTTTCCGTCCACTTATTCCGGCGTGAAATACCTCACGGAACAACGCCACCCCAGCGTGGCGCCCGGGCCCCGCTTCGGCGCGGGGCGCGGACGACGCCAGTGTGCATACCGCGCCACCCCATTCGCCGGTCGGTCCCTGGCGCCTGCCGTCCGCTACATCGACCACAAGCGCGGCGGCGTGGCCGGCAAACCCCAGAGCTGATGGCGCCAGGTGCCCCAGCACGCCTGCAGCAGCTTCAGCACCGGCTCGACGACCGGCGCCAGCGCGCGCACCACGATGACACCGTCCTGCGCGGCGGTGGCGCCCGCCGTCAGACGCAGCGGGTCCGCGTCGATGACGGCGCGCACGCTGTCCAGTGCGCGCTCACGGCGGTCCCGGTCCAGTGCCTGGCCGGCGGCGAAGACCAGCGTGCCCAGGCAGCGGTGCCCGGCCAGGCCCAGTGCGCCGTCCATGAGCAAGGCATCGGCCGCCGCGAGCGTACCGCGCTCCAGCCAGCGGCCCGGCACTTCCAGCTGCTGAGTGAAGCGGCCGTGGTCAAACGGCTGGCCGGCGCCGGGAAGGCCCAGCGCCGTGATGTCCCAGGCCAGCAGCTCGGCGCCGGGCGCGAGGTCGAAGCTGGCTTCGTTCAGCGCCTCGCAGCCCGGGTAGGCAATCGTCTCCAGGGGCAACCACTCCAGCCGGGCGCCCGTCTCCAGGCGGGCTGACACGCGCTGGGTGGCCGGTGTCCCGTGAGGGCTGCGGTAGAAGCGGGTGGCGCCGGGCGTGGTGAGCAGCGCATGCGCGCCTGGGGCGAGCGTGAGCGTGATGTCCAGGGTGTCGCCCCCCACCAGGCCACTGGGAGGATGGACCAGCACGCTGTGGCAGCGCCCCTGCCCTTCCGGGTAAAGGCTCTTGAGCAGCCGCAGCGGGCCTTCGTGCGCATGGCTGACCACGCAGCGGCCGGCCTCCATCCGGTAATCGGCGCGCAGCCGGGCCAGCCAGGCCTTGGTCGCAAGGGCCTCCACCGCTCAGGCCGTTGTCTGCTGCCAGAGCTCGTCCAGGCGCTGGAAACCCCAGGTCGCCGGATCTTCGCGGCCCACGATGCGGTCACCCGCGCCAGGCGAGGACAAGTCCAGCACCTGGGTGGGGATCGGCATCTGCGATTTGGTGGAATAAAAGACCCGCACGCGCGGCGCCGTCAGCGCCGAGGTGTTCTGGTCCAGCACCACGGCCAGGCGACCGGACTGCAGCTTCACCAGCGTGCCCACCGGGTAGATGCCCACGCACTTGACGAAGGCCTGGAAGATGCGCGGGTCGAAGTGGCCATTCCATTGCGCCATGCGGGCCAGCGACGAGGCCGGGTCCCACGCACTCTTGTAGGGCCGGTTGGAGGTGATGGCGTCATACACATCGCAGACGGCGCCCATGCGCGACATCAGCGTGATCTGCTCGCCCGCCAGTTTGCCTGGATAGCCGGTGCCATCCATTTTCTCGTGGTGGTGCAGCGCCACATCCAGCGCGGAGGCCGGCACGGCGGCACCGTCCTTGAGCATTTCATAGCCGCGCGTCGGATGGCCCTTCATGATGACGAACTCTGCATCCGTCAGGGCGCCCGGCTTGTTCAGCACGTCCAGCGGCATGGCCATCTTGCCCACGTCATGCAAAAGCCCGGCCAGACCGGCTTCACGCGTGGTGGCCTCGTCCAGGCCCAGCTGGCGGGCCAGCGACACCATGAGCGCGCACACCGCCACCGAGTGCATGTAGGTGTAGTCGTCCTTGGTCTTGAGACGGGCCAGGCTGATCAGTGCGGAAGGGTTGCGCACCACCGAGCTGGCCACCTCCTCCACCAGGGGCAGGCATTGCTCGGCGTCCACCGCCTTGCCCAGCCGCGCCTCGTTGAACAGGCTCATGACGGCGCGCTTGGACTTGTTGACCACCAGCGTGGCGCGCTCCAGCTCTTCGCCCATCGAGGCGGGTTGCGTGTCGAGGGACAGCGTGGGCGAGGACGTGATGATGGCCGGTGCCTGCGCCGCATCGGTGGACGCGTCAGGGACGGGAACCTCCTCCGACGCCGGCGCCTCGGCTGCGGGCTGCCCAGCCGCGTCGTCGCCCACATCACCGCCCTTGGAAGCATCGATCCAGCAGAAAGGCACGCCACTGACGAGCAGCGCCTTCACATCAGCCGGATCTGTCAGCACGAACTTCGTCTTCCAGAACGGATGAGACAGCCATGACCCTTCAAGGCCATGCAAGTACATGCCTAAGCGAACCTGAGCGGTAGGGATCTTTTTGAGCATGGGAGGCTTCGACCAAGGCAACACAGTATGGCGCCCTCCTCGCCGAGCGCCCTGAATAGGCCTACAAAAACTGGAAAGCCGCAAAAAAAAACCGCCCGATCGGGCGGCTCCTTTTAGCCGGCTGTCGCTCAACCGAGCGACACGGACCTGCGATGCAATTTATCCGGAAACCGGCTCAGCGGAACTTGGATTGGGGCACGGTGCGCAGCTCTCCGGGCAGGCTTGCCAAATATTTCCCCAAAGCCTTGAGCTCTGCGTGACTGAATTGCTTCACCTGGCCCGCCATGATCGCGTTGCCGCGGCCCACATACGGGCGGCCTTCGGTCTGGTAGGCCTTCAGGGCTGCATACAGATAGTCCGGATGCTGGCCCGCGATCTTGGGATAGGCGCCGTCGATGGGCTTGTTGAAGTTGGCGCCGTGGCAGCTCACGCAGGCGCCCTTGTCCAGCAGCGCCTTGATGTCGGGGGGCGGCGTGATGGCCTCCGCCACCGGCGGCACATGGGCCTGCTGCTCGTAATAGGCGGAGATCTCGGCGATGTCCTGGTCGCTGAGCGACTGGGCAATGCCCCGCATGGTGGGGTGCTTGCGCTCGCCCTTGGCATAGGCCGTCAGCGCCGCGCTGAGGTACTTGGCGTTCTGGCCCGCGATCATCGGCACCTTGTACACCTCCGGGAAGGTGGCCTGGTAGCCGGGAATGCCGTGGCAGCCAATGCACATGGCCACCTTGGATTCGATGGGCACGGACGGCGTGGCCGCCGCAGGGCTGGAGGCCGGCGCTTGTCCCTGCGCAGGCGATGGCGATGAGGCACTGGTCTGAGCCGCAACAACAAAAGCACTTCCAGCCAGCACCAACGCAACGGATGTCTGCAGTTGTCTTCTCATGGTCCCATCTTCACCGATTTGGGGCGGCGCGATTATAGGGGGGGCCCTATATACTGGTTTTCACTCCCTGAGCTAGACACCTGCCCATGAAATTCCAAGGCACCCAGGATTACGTCGCCACCCCGGACCTGATGCTGGCCGTCAATGCGGCCATCACGCTGCAGCGGCCCTTGCTGGTCAAGGGCGAGCCCGGCACCGGCAAGACGCTGCTGGCCGAGGAAGTGGCCAAGGCCCTGAACCTGCCGCTGCTGCAGTGGCACGTGAAAAGCACGACCAAGGCCCAGCAAGGCCTGTATGAATATGACGCCGTCAGCCGGCTGCGCGACAGCCAGCTGGGCGACGACAAGGTGCGGGACATCGGCAACTACATCATCAAGGGCACGCTCTGGCAGGCCTTTGCCTCCGACACGCCGGTGGCCCTGCTGATCGACGAGATCGACAAGGCCGACATCGAATTCCCCAACGACCTGCTGCGCGAGCTGGACCGGATGGAGTTCTATGTCTACGAAACCCGGGAATGGGTGCGCGCCAAGCATCGCCCGCTGGTCTTCATCACCTCCAACAATGAAAAGGAACTGCCGGACGCCTTCCTGCGCCGGTGCTTCTTCCACTACATCAAGTTCCCCGAGGCCGACACCATGAAGGCCATCGTGGATGTGCACTTCCCCGAGCTGAAGAAGGAACTGCTGGCCGCCGCGCTCAAGACCTTCTATGACGTGCGCAAGCTGCCGGGCCTGAAGAAGAAGCCCAGCACCTCGGAGCTGATCGACTGGCTCAAGCTGCTGCTGGCCGAAGACATCCCGCTGCAGGCGCTGCAGAGCCAGGATGAGCAGGTAGCCATTCCGCCGCTGGTGGGAGCCCTGCTGAAGAATGAGCAAGACCTGACGCTGTTTGAAAAGCTGGTCTACATGCAAAGCCGCAACCGCTGAGACGGCCGCAAGACGCCTGGCGCCGGACGCCGGACGCCGGGCGCCGGACGCCGGGCGCCGGACGCCGGACGCCGGGCGCCGGACGCCGGGCGCCGGGCGCCGGGGCAGCCTCCCGCTGGCAGGTCTGCCTGGCTCTACGCCCTTGTTGACGACCGGTCCTGCAGCCCCCTGCGGTCCGCCTGAAGTGATTCCCGAAGTTCACGCCAACCGCCTGCCATGACCGCCGACGCGCCTGCCAATCCCTTCACCGCTCCCACCACCCTTGCGGGCCCGCATGCCCGGCTTGAGCCCCTGGCCCCCCAGCATCTGGATGGCTTGATCGAGGCCGTCCAGGACGGTGACCTGTCCCGGCTCTGGTACACCAGCATTCCGTCGCCCAGCGGCATGGCGGCCGAGATTGACCGGCGACTACGGCTGCGCGAGGCGGGCGAATGGAATCCGTTCACCGTATTTGATGCGCAAGGCCGCATCGCCGGCATGACGAGCTACCTGCATATCGATGCGCAGCACCGCCGCGTGGAGATCGGGGCCACCTGGACACGCGCGAGTTGCCAGCGTGACCCCTTGAACACGCAGTGCAAGCGGCTACTGCTAGGCCATGCCTTCGAGACGCTGGGCTGCATTGCCGTGGAGCTGCGCACGCACCGCCTGAACTTGCAGAGCCGGCGCGCCATCGAGCGGCTGGGTGCCCAGCTCGATGGCGTGCTGCGGGCCCACCAGCGCCTGCCCGACGGCAGCCTGCGCGACACCTGTGTCTACAGCATCACGGCAGCCGAATGGCCGACGGTGCGCAACCATCTCCAATGGCAGCTGGACAAACCCCGGAATACCGACTGATGCCGGCCATGAAAAAAACTGCCGGCGCTCCCGGCCTCGACGTAGACACCCTCTGGGCCTTGGACCGCGTAGGGGCGCCCAGCCTCTCGCCCGATGGCGCGCAGGCGGTGGTGCCGGTTACCCGCCATGACATGCAGAAGAACAGCAGCCAGTCCTCGCTGTGGCTGCTCTCTACGCTGGGCGGCCAGCCACGCAGGCTCACGCAGGCCGGCGACAAGGACGGGCAGCCGCAGTGGAGCCCCGGCGGCAACGACATCGCCTTCCTGGCGCGGCGCGAACAAGGCGGCGACAAGGACGAGGCGGCGCAGCTCTACCTGATTCCCCCCGATGGCGGCGAAGCGCGCCGGGTGACGCAAATGCCCTTTGGCGTGGAATCGTTCAAGTGGTTCCCGGACGGGCGGCGCATCGCCTTTGTGTCGTGGGTGGACCCGCAGCTCAAGGGCCAGGCCGCGCAGTCGGCGCGTCGCCAGGCCGACAAGGAGCGCAAGGCCACCGGCTATGTCACCGAAGAGGCGTTCTACCGCTTCTGGGACCATTCCCTGCCCATGGGGCGCGTGCCCCATCTGCATGTGCTGGACCTGGACACCGGCAAGGTGCGTGACCTTTTTGAAGGCACCCCCCATGAATTGAGCCGCGCCGAACCGGACGCCACGACCTTCGACATTTCGCCGGATGGCCGCCGCATCGCCTTCAGCTTCGACCCCGAGGCCACGAAGATCCTGGATCACCGCCATGCGCTGGCGGAAATCGAGGTGCGCTCCGGCCGGGTGCAGGTGCTGTTGCAGGACCCTGACTGGGACTTCAACGCGCCTTGCTACAGCCATGCCGGCCACCACCTGGCCTTCCTGGCCAGCCACCAGGGCGTCAAGCACACGATGCCCAACTGGATCGCCGTGCTCGACACGCAAGGCCACTGGGCCGTTCTGTCCGAGGACTGGGACCATGACGTCGCGGCGCCCCTGCGCTGGGATGAAGACGACCTGGGCGTGCTGTGCCTGGCGGAAGATCGTGGCCGCCGCCATCTCTGGCGCTTCGACGTCAAGACCCTCAGCGCCTTCGTGCTCTTCGAAGGCGGCCATGCAGGTGCCTTCGCGCTGGAGGCCGGCACGCTGGTCGTGCATCACGACAGCGTCGCCTTTCCCCCGCGCGTGTCGCTGGTGGAACGCGAGGGCGACGCGGATGAGCAGCAACTGCGCCGCATCGAGCAGTTCAACGACGAACTGCTGGAGACACACGCCGTTGGCCGGCATGAGGAGCTCTGGTACACCGGCGCTCGCAACGAGCAGGTGCAGATGTGGCTCATCTATCCGCCCGGCTTCAATCCGAGGAAGAAATATCCGCTGCTGCAGGTGATCCACGGAGGCCCGCACACCGCGTTTGGCGACGGCTGGCACTGGCGCTGGAACCATCAGGTCATGGCGGCGCAGGGCTACGTGGTGGCCTGCGTCAACTATCACGGCTCCTCCGGCTTTGGTTTCGAGTTCCTCGATGCCATCACCCACCGCTGGGGTGAACTGGAACTGCAGGACGTGGAGGCCGCCACCGACCTGCTGCTGACAAGGCCCTGGGCCGACAAGCGCAGGGTGTTCGCCGCTGGCGGCAGCTATGGGGGCTACATGGTGGCCTGGATGAATGGCCACGTCCCGGGCGGCCGCTACCAGGCCTACATCTGCCATGCCGGCTGCTATGACTGGCAGGCGATGTTCGCAAGCGACGCCTATCACTGGCACGGCAAGGAACTGGGTGCCTGGTATTGGGAACAGCCGGAGCAGGTGGCCGCGCAGAGCCCGCACCACGCTGCGCGTCATTTCAGCACGCCAACCCTCGTGGTGCATGGCCAGCTGGACTACCGCGTGCCCGATGCCCAAGGGCTGGCCTACTACAACACTCTCAAGGCCCAGGGCGTCGGAGCCCGGCTGGTCTGGTTCCCGGATGAAAATCACTGGATCCTGAAGCCGCGCAACAGCCAGCTCTGGTATCAGGAGTTCTTCGACTGGTTGAAGCGCTACGACAAGCCCAGGGCCCGGTCAGGACCATGAAACCGGCGGTGCGTCTGAGCGCACTGACGGCGGCTGCGGCTGAAGCTGTGGCCTTGGCGCAGCCGCGCCAGGCGCGCAAGGCCGTACGCACCGCCCTTGGCATGGATAATGCCCTGAAGCCCTGCAGTTCAGGCGGAGGACCATGCTGATCCAGTTCTTCTACACCTTGCGCGCCGCGCGGCTTCCGGTCTCCGTCAAGGAGTACCTGACGCTGCTCGAAGCGCTGCGCGCAGGTGTGCTTGATGATGACGCCGGCCCCACCGTGGACAAGTTCTACTCCCTGGCGCGAACCACGCTGGTCAAGGACGAAGCCCTGTTCGACAAGTTCGACCGGGCCTTTGGCGCGTATTTCAAAGGGGTGGAGCTGATCACCGACATGGTCCGCACCCTGCCGCAGGACTGGCTGACCAAGCAGCTGGAGCGCGAGCTCACGCCGGAGCAGCTGGCCGAGCTCAAGGCCCTGCCCTGGGACGAGCTCATGGACACGCTGCGCCAGCGCCTGGAAGAGCAGAAGGAGCGCCATGAAGGCGGCAACCGCTGGATCGGCACCGGCGGCACCAGCCCCTTTGGCCATGGCGGCGTGAACCCACGCGGCGTGCGCATCGGCGGCCCCGGCGGCCAGCGCAGCGCGGTCAAGGTCTGGGAGCAACGCGCCTACCAGGACTATGACGACCAGGTCGAGCTGGGCACCCGCAACATCAAGGTGGCGCTGCGGCGCCTGCGGCGCTTTGCGCGCGAAGGCTCCGAACTGGAGCTGGACCTGGACGACACCATCCACAAGACCGCCGCCAATGCCGGCATGCTGGACATCCGCATGGTGCCGGAGCGGCACAACAAGGTGAAGCTGCTGCTGCTCATGGATGTGGGCGGCACCATGGACGAGCATGTGCACCGGGTGGAGGAACTGTTCTCCGCCGTCAAGAGCGAATTCAAGCACCTTGAGTTCTTCTACTTCCACAACTGTGTCTATGACCACGTGTGGCGCAACAACCGTCGCCGGTTCAGCGAGAAGACTTCCACCTGGGATCTCATCCACAAGTACAACCGGGACTACAAGCTGATCTTCGTGGGCGACGCCACCATGAGCCCCTACGAGATCCTGCAACCGGGCGGCAGCGTGGAATACAACAACGAGGAGGCCGGCGCCGAATGGCTGCAGCGGCTGACTCATGCCTTTCCCAAGCATGTATGGATCAACCCGGAGCCGGCCGGCGTGTGGCAGTACCGCCAGAGCATCGCGCTGATCCAGCAGCTCATGCAGCAGCGCATGATGCCGCTGACCATGAGCGGCCTGGAACAGGCGATGCGTGTGCTCAACCGATGAAGGGCTGGCTGGTTCTTGCCCTGATGGCGGTGCTTGGCGCGCAGCTCAGCGGCTGCGCCCTGTTCGCCTCCGACCGCAAGGCGCAGCTCAAGGTCGCCGCGCCGGCGGAGCCCCCTGCCGGCAGCCTGCCCGGCGGACAGCGCCGCATCGAAGCCTATGAGCTGACGATCGAGGCACCGCCGGAGCTGCGCTCGCTGCTGATGAGCCACCTGGACCTGGCGCGCTTCAGGGACACGCCGGAGGACCTTCGGCTCACCGCGGCCGAACTGCGCCGCCTGGCGGCGGTGGCGCCCGAACAGGCCCGCCACCTGCTGGAGACGGCCGGCTACTTCAATGCCAAGGTGCGTACCGAGGAAGTGGGTGACCTCAGCGACGGCGTGCGCAACCTGCGGCTGATCGTGGACACCGGCCCCCGGGCCCTGGTGGGCAGCCTGGACCTGCGCATCGAAGGCCCGCTCAGGGCCATGGCCGAGCGGGGCGACAAGCTGGCCCTCGCGCTGGAACGCACCCTCACCCAGAGCTGGCAATTGCCGCCTCACTCCGGCTTCAGCCAGGGCGACTGGGCCGCCTCCAAGAACGCGCTGCTCACGCGCGCCCGTGCCCAGGGCTACCCGCTGGCGCGCATGACGCACAGCCAGGCGGTGGTCCTCGCGGACGAAAACACGGTGGACCTTGCCGTCACACTGGAAACCGGCCCGCTTTTCACGCTCGGCGAGCTGAAGGTGGAAGGCCTGAAGCATCAGCCCGAGGCCGCGGTGCGCCGGCTGGCGGGCTACAAGGAACACGACCCCTACAACGAGCGGCTGCTGCTGGACTTCCAGGAGCGCCTGCTCGGCACGCAGCTGTTTGACAGTGCCAGCGTCGAGATCAATCCGGAAACCGTGAACCCCGAGCCGGATGTCGAAAAAGTGGAGGTGCCGGTCACGGCCAAGCTGCGCGAGGCGGCCCGCCAGCAGGTGCTCACGAGCGTGGGCTATCACAGCGTCAATGGCCCGACGGTGGGCATCGAGCACACCCATCGCAAGCCGTTCGGCCTGAACATCCGTGAACGCACCAAGCTCACCATTGGCCGCGACAACAGCTCCATCGACGCGGAAATCAGCTCCCACCCGCAGCCCAACATGCAGCGCAGCCTGGCGGCTTTTTACGCGGAACGACTGCGCTCCACCGATGACCAGGTCAATGTGAACCTGCGCACCCGGCTTGGCTATGCGCGGGAGACCGAACCCGAAGACCAGCTGCAATACGTTGAATTGCTGCGGTCCTGGGAGCACCCGCGGAATGTGCAGACCACCATGGCCGGCGCCGCTTCGCTGAACCAGCAGAACATCTGGCGGCGGGTGGACTCCAAGCTGCTGCCCACCAAGGGCTGGACGGCCAGCCTGCTCGTGGGCGGCGGATGGGCCAGCAGCAATACCGAACCCAATGGCCCCTTCGGACGCGCCGTGGGCAAGTTCTACTGGTACACCCCGCTGCCGGGCCGCTGGCTCTTCTCCAGCCGGGTGGAAGTGGGCCAGATCATCGCCAAGGGCAAGCTGGGGCTGCCGGAAGCGCTGCGCTTCCGTACCGGTGGTGACGACACGGTGCGCGGCTATGCCAACAACGAACTGGGCCCCGTCGATTCCGACAACAACCAGACCGGCGGCCGTGTGCTGCTGGACGGCAGCGTGGAGGTGTCGCACCCGCTCACGCCCAGCATTCCGCAGTTGATGGGCGCCGTGTTCGTGGATGCCGGCCAGGCCGCCCAGAACTGGGGCGGCTACAAGCCCGCGTATGCCGTGGGCGCCGGCCTGCGTTACCGCAGCCCGGTCGGCGTGCTGCGCATGGACTTCGCCAAGGGCAACCTGGCGGACAAATACCGCTTCCATTTCAGCGTGGCCATTGCCTTATGAGTGAGCCGCACGATCCCGATCTGCCGCCGGCCGCCGCCGGGCCAGGCCCAGCGGCCCCCGTGGCCAGCGCCCCTTCCGCCGTTGGCACCGCCGATGGCGACGCACGGCCGCCGCGCTCGCGCCGACGCCGGGCCGCTCGCGGCCTGCTCTGGACGCTGCTGCTGATCCCGCTGCTGATCGGGCTGGCGCTGCTGGGCGCCACCTGGACCTTGAAAACCGAACGCGGCTCCGCCTGGGTGCTCTCCCAGGTACCGGGACTGACGCTGCGCAATGCCCACGGCAGCTTGCTGGGCGACTTCGACGCGGAACACGCGGAACTGGTGCTGCCGGGCACCGAGGACCGGATCGTCCTTGAACAGTTGCAATGGCGCGGGCTGCGCCTGGTGTGGAACCGCTCCCCGCTGCTGTGGGGCGAGGTCCATGCCGACCGCCTGGCCGTCGCCCGGGTCCGTGTGCAGATCGCCCCTTCGGCCAGCGGCGGCGCCATGCAGCGGCCGGCGCACCTGCTCACGCCCGTGGCCTTGAGCATTGCTGACCTGGAGGTGGGCGAGCTGATCGTGCCCGGTCTGGCCCAGCCGCTCAAGGCGCTGCGCGGCAGTGCCGCCTTCGGTGCGGACGGGGGCGAACATCACCGCATCGCACTCACAAGCCTGCAGTGGCAGATGCTCACGCTGAGTGGCGGCGCACAGATCAGCGCCAGGCCCGACCTGACGCTCTCCAGCGAATGGCGGCTCAGCCAGCCGCAGGGCCAGTTGCCCTGGACGGCGCCATTTCGCTTGAACGGCCCCCTGCAGGACCTTCAGCTGCAGGGCGAGCTGGAAGCCGCCCGCCAGCGTCTGCAGGTGGCGGCCCACCTGCAGCCTTTTGCGCCCTTCCCGCTGGTGCGACTGGACACGCGTGCAAAGGACCTGGACCTCGCCGCGCTGCTGCCGGAGGCAAGCGTGCCGCACACCGGCGTGACCGGCCAGGTCACCCTCACACCCAACAAGGACAACACGCTCACGCTGAAGGCGGATGTGACGAACAGCGCGGCCGGCCGCCTGGACCATGACCGCGTGCCGCTGCAATCGCTGGCCCTGGACGCCGTGCTTGACCCGGCCAACTGGGCGCGCCTGCGCCTGCCACGCCTGGATGCACGGCTGGCCGGGGGCGGGCGCATCCAGGCGACGGGCCAGACCAGCCAAAAGGAAGGCACGGCCGTCACCTTGCAGCTGGAAGGACTGGACAGCCGCCAATGGGATCCGTCGTGGCCGCTGGTCCAGGCCCGCGGCAGCCTGAAGCTCGGCACGAAGGCGAACCTCGCTGGCGGTTTTGGAGATGAAGCGCTCCAGGTCGACGGACGATTGCAAGGCCAACTCGGCCAGGGGCAGTGGCAGGCGCCGCTGGACCTGACCCTGGACGCCGAGCTGCGACGCCAGGCCGTGGTGCTCAACGAGTTCCAGGTGACCTCCGGCTCCGCCACCGTCCGTGCCACGGGCGAACTGACGCTGGCGGAGGCCATGAGCCTGGCCGGTGGCTGGCAGGCCGAGCTCGACGCGGCCATCCAGGGACTGGACCTGCGACGCCTGCAGGCCTCCGGCCCGCGCGAGAGCGGCCGCCCTGGGGCCACTGCCGCGGCCAGCCGCGGCAAGCCCTCGTCGGTGATGGTGAGCGGCGCAGCGGACGGGCCCATCGGGGGCGCCGGCGCGCAGACGCTCAATGGGCGCGTGCAGGCCCACCTCCAATCGGTGCGCGGCAGCCTGTGGCCGCAGGGCCAGGCGCAGCTGGATCTGCAGCCCAGCGTCTGGCAGGGCCTGCCGCTGCAAGGCCAGGTGCGGTACGCGCGCCAGGGCAGCGGCACTCCGGATATCAACGCGGATCTGCGCCTGGCCGACGCTTCGCTGGTGGCACGCACCCGCATCGACCCTGCGCTGCGCCAGGGTGGCGAACAGGTGAACCTGGCGATCGAGCTGGCGGCGCCCAACCTGACGAGCCTGCAGCCGCTGCTGCGCAGCCAGTGGCCCGCCGCCACCGTGCAGGGCGCGCTGAAGGCATCGACCACGGTGCAGCTGGTCAGGCCAGGTGCTCGCAACGCCGTCTACGGCAGTGACGGCCAATGGGAACTGCAGGGGTTTGCGCTGGGCGGTGTGGCGGGTCTGCCCGCCGTGGTGGCCCGTTTGACCGGGCCGGGCGTGAACGCGGCCAGCAACGTCCCGGGTCAGACGCAGCGCCCCTTCGGCGCCTCGCCCAGCCCCTCCGGCACCAGGAGCGGCAACACCGCCGCAGTGACCGCCAGCAGCGCGCCACGCAGCACTTCCCTGGGCCGGGGCAGTGGCACGGCGGGCGGCAACACCGCCAACGGCTTTGCACCGGTCCAGCTGGAGAGCGGACGCGGCGAATGGTCGGTCTCCAGCATCCGCGACGCCAAGCTGCTGTGGACCACGCAGCTTCAGCGCCTGCGCGTGGCGCCGGCGCAGGTGCTGCTCGAAGAGACCACCCTGCAGCTGCAAGGCAGCTGGGCTCAGCACCGCCTGACCCTGGACACCCAAGGCCAGATGCCCTTGCCGCCCATCCTGACCACGCCCTCCAACACCAAGGTGGTGGCACGCGCATCTGCGGCCAGCGATGTGGTGGTGAGCCGGTTGCAGCTGGACACCAAGGGCGCGCAGGCGCAGCTCTCGCTGCAGGGCGCGCTGGACAGCGAGCCCCTGGTGGCGTGGCGCCAGGGCGCTGGATGGCAGGCGCGTGATCTGTTGCTGAGCCTGCGCGCGCAGCAGGTGAACGACCCCTTGCTCCAGGCGGGTCCGCTGGCGGCAACGGTGCGGCTGGAGCCGCAGTTGCGGCCCCGCCAGGCGAGCCTGGCGCCCGGACGCCTGGAGGTGCTGGGGGCCGGGGTGCGGTGGTCCCGCATGGCCTGGCAGTCCCCCACGGACTGGGACATCCAGGCCGACCTGGAACCGCTGTCGGCGGCGCCCGCGCTGGCCCGGCTGCAACCGGACTTCGGATGGGGCGGCGACCTGCGCATCGACGGCCACCTCGTCACGCGGCGTGACGCCCGCAATCTGTCGATCGACTTCATGGTGTCCCGCACCTCCGGGGACCTGACCGTCACCGATGAAGTCAGCACACAGCGGCTGGGCTTGACCGACCTCAAGCTTGGCTTGCTCGCTGACAAGGGCGTCTGGCATGTGGTGCAAGGCGTGGCGGGCCAGAACATGGGCGCGGTGGGCGGCGCGGTGACCTTCCGCACGGCCGACCCATTGTCCCTGCCGGAAAAGGGGGCCCGGCTGGAAGGCTCGGTGGAGGCTCGCGTCGACAACCTGGGCAACTGGGGCCCGTGGGTTCCGGCGGGGTGGCGCCTGGGCGGCAGCCTCTATGCGTCGCTCAGCCTGGCGGGCACCCTGGGCGCGCCCGAGGTGCGCGGCACCGCGGGCGGGCAGAAGCTGTCCTTGCGCAATGCGTTGATGGGCATGGACATGAACTCGGGCGAACTGGCGCTCACCATGAGCGGGACGCAGGCCAAGCTCGAAAAATTCACCGCCAAGGGCGGGAACGGCCAGATCAGCGCCGAAGGCGACCTGCATTTCGGGGCGTCCCCGAGTGCCCAGCTGAAAGTCACCGCCGACACGTTTGCCCTGCTGCAGCGGGTGGACCGGCGCGTGGTGGCCAGCGGCACGGCACAAGTGCATGCCGACGCCCAGCTGCTGGACATCAAGGGCCGCTTCGTCGTCAATGAAGGGCTGTTCGACTTCTCGCGAGGCGACGCGCCGCAACTGGACAGCGATGTGCAGGTGGTGCGCCAGAACGCACCGGCCCGCGCCGAGATCAACGGCAAACCGCTGCGCATCAAGCTGGACCTGGACGTGGAGCTGGGCCGGCGTCTGCAGCTCAAGGGTTACGGCATCGACACCCGCATCCGCGGCGCGCTGCACCTGGCGCAGGTCGGCCAGCCGCGGCCCACCCTGGAAGGCGAGGTGCGCAGTGAAGGCGGAACCTTCAATGCCTATGGCCAGAAGCTGGTGGTCGAGCGCGGCGTGTTCACCTTCATCGGCCCGCTCGACAACCCGCGGCTGGATGTGCTGGCCATCCGTCCCGGCATGGAGAACGAGGATGTACGGGTGGGCGTGACGGTCACCGGCACGGCCACCAACCCGCGCATCAAGCTGTTCTCCGACCCGGACATGAGCGAGACGAACAAGCTGTCCTGGTTGGTGCTGGGGCGTTCTCCGGACAGCCTGGGCCGCAGCGACACCGCGCTGATGCAACGGGCTGCCATGGCCCTGATCAGCGGGGATGGCGAGAGCGCCAGCGACAAGCTGATCCACCGAATCGGGCTGGATGAACTGTCCTTCAGCGGCGAAGGCGACGACGCCCGGGGCACGGTGGTGCGGCTGGGCAAGCAGATCAGCCGCAACGTGTTCGTGGCCTACGAACGCGGGTTGAACGCCACCACCGGCAACTGGCAGCTGATCTACAAGCTGGCGCAGCGATTCACCATCCGGGCCCAGGCGGGCGAGGACCAGCAGGGGCTGGACCTGATCTGGATCTGGAAGTGGGAGTGAGCCGCAGCGGTCGCTACGGCCGCTGAGGGTCGGCGCTGCGGCGCTTGGGCATGCGCTTGCCGGAAGGGCTGGACCGAGGCGAAGCGGCCGAGCGCGACTCGGCGGGGGTGGTGGCCTGAGCTTCACTGGCGGCGGTCGAACTCGCGGAGGCCGCTGCTGACGCGGTCATGGCCGCCGCGCGGGATTCGGCCTGCTGCACCATGTCGTCAAAGGCAGCCGAAGCGGTCTGGCGGTCCGGGCTTCGCATCATGCCCAGCACGCGCCCCTGGCGGGTCAGCGACGCCATGAATTGACCGGTGTCGGCATTCCACACCAGCCGTGCGAGTTCCTCACCGATGTGCTGGCGGCGCAAGGTCTCGACCGCCTGGCCGGGAAGCCGCCCGCCCTGGCTGGCCGAAGGCGCGGCCGGTTCGGGCGGCGCCCCGCTGCGCGCGGCCGCGGGCGCCGCATCAGGGCCCGCATACAACGCCTGCGCCCTGCGCACCAGCTCCAGATCCATCGCGTCCACGGCGTCGGGCCCGGCCAGCCGCTCCGGCGGCACGGGGACCGTCGTGAGGTCCTCGCCGGGGAGCTGCGGGCGCGGCGCGAGGCCGGCGGGTGACTGCGGGGAAGGCGCACCGGGCGCACCGGGCGCTCCGGGCGTCATGTGCCCCAGCAACACGGGCCGTCCGACCTCGCCGAGCGCGGCCAGCCGGCGGAAGCTGTCGAAGTTGAGCCAGGCTTCCGACTCGTTGACCGGCTTGAGGGTGCGGCGCACGGCGCCCTGCAAGGAAACGCTGACGTAGTACTGCCGCCGTGGCTGATAGAGCCAGACTTCAATGACGGCGTCCGCGATCTCCGCGCGGCGCACCAGCGACAGGTCGCGGCTGCTCATGCGCGCCCGCAGTTCCGCGATATTGGCGCCTTCCGCCTGGGCCGAGCGGCGCGTGGCGGCATCCATGGCGTCGGATGCTGGCGGACGGGCTTGCCGAGTCTTGTGGCCGCCATCAGCCGCCACAGCCGCTGATGCGCCCAGGCCGGCGCCGGCCATCAGGACGGTCAGCACCCATCCCCACCCGCCAGTCGGGCGCACGCGCGTCATGGGCGGGCAGCGGAACGGAAACATCGCAAAAGGCGGCAGGGGGCAGCAGTGGGCAGCGGTGGATCGTCAGTCGCCAGAAGTGTCGAGCAGGACAGGATCGGATTCTGAACAGGCCGCCGCTTTTGTTGTAAGCGGCGGTGGCCGTACCCGTGTCAAAACAACGGATACGCGCGTGACGTGATGATGCGGATACCGCGTTTCGCCGACGTTTCGCCGCGAAGCGCGACGGCCGGCGCCAGGGCGCGCATGCGCGGGCAAGGAAAAGCGCTCAGGTGGGACGCCGTGGGACGCCGCCAGTGCGGTTCGCCCTGACCGCTACGGCCGGGCGCGGCGCCAGCGCGGTGGCGCGCCATGCCATCCGGGCGTCAGAGGACGCCCAGGCCGGTCAGCAGCGAGACCGTGCCCATGCCGATGCCCATGAAGGCATAGAAAAACGCCATCTTGGGCGTGGAGGGGCAAGCCATCTTGACGCAGAACCAGAGCAGCCCGCGCAGGAAGAAGGTCTTGTGGCTGAAGAAGTAGGCCGCCAGGAACATGCAGCCCCAGGTGATCAGGTAGAGCCCCATCATCACGTTGCGGGTCTCGGCGGGCGCCCGCAGGGCACCCACGGTGAGAATGGCGAGCAAGGTGATCAGCGCAAACCCAAGCGCACCGCCGCGCGCTTGCCCCGCCTTTGCATTCAGTTCAAGGTCGTTCGTCGTCATACAAGGGCGGGCAGTCGGGGCTCGGGCCGGAATCAGGGCAGTGGTGGCCCCACCAGGAATCGAACCTGGATCTGCCCCTTAGGAGGGGGCTGTGCTATCCATTGAACCATAGGGCCACGCGGGCGCCATTGTGCATCAAATTACCCTGCGGGCACCCCGGCTGGCGCAAGGGCCGCGCAGGCTCAGGCCAGCCGGGCGGAAGGCTTCAGCACGATGGTCACCAGGGCGGACGCATCGCGCAAGGCGGTGACGCCATGCATCACGCCACCTTCGAGGTAGCACAGCTGTCCGGCCGTCAGGCGGTGCCGTTCACTCGCGCCTTCGCGCTGGACGTCCAGCTCGACCTCTCCCTCCAGCACCTGAAGCGTGATCTCGCCTTCCACCTTGTGCGGCGGCAGCGATTTGCCGGCGGTCAGCACCACGCGCATCACTTCCAGTCCGGCGGACTTGAACAGCGCCGAAGACGGCGTGCTGGCCAGCGCCGGGCCCAGCGGTGCCACGTTGATCGGTTGTGCAGGTGCAGCATGAGGCAAGGCCATGGAATCACTCCCGGAAAGCTTGAGGTGGGCCCGGGTTGGGGCCGCTGTTTCAGCCCAGCTTAGCAAACGCCAGACCTGCCCTTTCCGGCCGGTTCGCCGCCGGGGTATTGCGCCGTGTCGATGCTCGCGCCGTGCGGCCAGTTTTCAGTGGTCAACCCTGCAGGGTGACCATCGTTACCCCCTGCGCGCCATCACCGCACGAATACGCGTAAATAGGGGGTAAACCGCCTTTTCACGTCGGGCTGGAAATTTGCCCCGGGCCTATACTGGCACATGGCTGACGTCTGTCCGGGAAGCGTTCCGGGCAGGACTCCTGATCGGCCACAGCTGTACCAAGAAGGATTTTTCGCATCATGGGCGCCAAACTGAAAGTTGCGGGCTGGGTCGCTTTGGGAGCGATGGCCGGCGTGTTGACCACGATGCAGCTGCAGGCCAATGCGCGCAGCACGGCCGCGCCGTTGCCGCTGGAAGAGCTGCAGCAGCTGGCCGCGGTGTTCGGCATCGTCAAGGCCGACTATGTCGAGACGGTCGACGAGAAGAAGCTGATCAACGACGCCATCTCCGGCATGGTTTCCGGCCTGGACCCCCATTCGCAGTTCTTTGACAAGAAGAGCTTCAAGGAATTCCGCGAAAGCACCTCCGGCCGCTTCGTTGGCGTGGGCATCGAGATCGGCATGGAAGACGGCCTGGTCAAGATCGTCTCCCCCATCGAAGGCTCCCCGGCGTTCCGCGCGGGTCTCAAGAGCGGCGACCTGATCAGCAAGATCGACGACACCGCCGTCAAGGGCCTGACCCTGGACCAGGCAGTCAAGCGCATGCGCGGCGAGCCCAACACCAAGGTGTCGCTGACGATCTTCCGCAAATCCGAAAGCCGCAGCTTCCCGCTGACCATCACCCGCGAGGAAATCCGCGTGCAAAGCGTGCGGGCCAAGCTGGTGGAGCCGGGCTATGCCTGGGTGCGCGTGAGCCAGTTCCAGGACCGCACGATCGAGGACTTCACCCAGAAGGTGGCCGACCTCTACAAGCAAGAGCCCAAGATCAAGGGTGTCGTGCTGGACCTGCGCAATGACCCGGGCGGCCTGCTGGAAGGCGCCGTGGCCATTTCCGCCGCTTTCCTGCCCAAGGATGTGGAGGTGGTCTCGACCAACGGCCAGATGGCCGAATCCAAGGCCAGCTACAAGGCCAACCCTGACTTCTATGCCCGCCGTGGCGCCGGGGACCCGCTGCGCAAGCTGCCGGATGCGCTGAAGAACGTGCCGCTGGTGGTGCTGGTGAACGAGGGTTCCGCCTCGGCCAGCGAGATCGTCGCCGGGGCCTTGCAGGACCACAAGCGTGCCACCGTCATGGGCGCCCAGACCTTTGGCAAGGGCTCGGTCCAGACGGTGCGCCAGCTGGGTCCGGACACGGCGGTCAAGCTGACCACGGCCCGCTACTACACACCCAGCGGCCGCTCGATCCAGGCCATGGGCATCGTGCCGGATGTGCCGGTCGATGAAACCGCCGAGGGCAACGTCTTTGCCGAGCTGCGCATGCGCGAAGCCGACCTGGAGAAGCATCTGGCCGGCACCGACGAGAAGGCTGACGACGCCCGGGTGAAGGAACTGGAGAAGCTGCGTGAAGAGCGCCGGCAGAAGCTGGAGGCTGAATACGCCAAGCGCGGCGAGCCGCTCAAGCCCCTGCCGGAGTTCGGCAGCCAGGAAGACTTCCCGCTGCAGCAGGCGCTGAACCAGCTCAAGGGCAAGCCGGTGGCCATCTCCAAGACGGCGATGGAGCGCAAGGCGGAAGCCAAGACCTCCAAGGAGTGAGTGCTGCGGACCACGCGTCCAAGCGCTTCGCGCAGACTCTGGAAAGGCCCTTCGGGGCCTTTTTTCATGTTCTGCGGATTACCTGGCTGATCCACTAAATGCCCGACGGTCTTCTTGACCTGCGGTTTGCGGATGCGACCTGCCTGGTGTCCCGCGAAGGGCGCACCTCGTCTTGGAGACGGAGGACCACCTGCACAGGAAATGAAGGGGAAAACAAAAACGGCGAGCTTTGCTCGCCGTTCGCAGGTGTGGAGATTGACTACGCCGGCTTGACGCGCAGTTCCATCGTGTAGGGGATGCCCGCAGGGCGGGGGCGCTTCTTGAGCGTGCCATTTGCCATTGCTTCACGAGCGGCCTCAAGTGTGCGCGCCATGCTCGCCTGCTTGAGGCTCATCACGTCTGCAACACTCAATTTCTTACGCTCTGCGGTATGCATAGCAACCTCCTGGTTCTGGAAGTATAGCGACAATCTTCCCGTCAAGGTCAGCCAGAAGTTTTTTCAGCATGCGGGAATAGAGTCCCTGGAGGCGCTCGTTTGCCAAGTAGAAGAACTGCTTGACCTCAGGGGCGGCATCCAGATACATAGCCAAGATCGTGCGCAACACGGCAAGGAACTGGAAGATCTGAGCCCGATCAGGCAAGCCCCAATCCGCATGCTCAAAATGCCTCTCCTTCGCGTCACAGCGGCAGAACTTGATGAGTCTGGACTGTTCGTCGGGAACGAAGTTCTTCACATCCAAGTTGTCGATCAGGAGAGCAAGGAGGTCAGCGTCGTGGCCAGCTTCGGAGTGAGGGGAAGCGAAGATCACCCAAAAGTCGAGGCCAGAAAAACGCAAAGGCACGAGCTCTCGCTCTGTACCGATCTCGATGACATCGCCCATCCAAAGCATTGCCTGGGGAGGCGCTTCATCAAACAGCCGTTCACGCAACTCTTCGTCCAAACCAGCGATCAATTCCGCACCCCCTCGAGAGCAAAATTAGAGCATGGAGCCGCTCCTAGTCCCACCCTGGCACGTAGGTAACGCATAAACACTTAACACCCAGTTGGCCCCTGCCCTCATGTCGCACCTTGTCCTCATCGGTGACTCAGTTTTTGACAATGCAGCGTACGTGCCGATAGGGACGGATGTTGAGCACTGTTTGAGGGGGCTTCTACCAAGTTCTCAGCTCTGCCTGCTTGCTCAGGACGGTTCGACCACACTGGATCTCAAGGAGCAACTTGATCGCGTGCCGCGTGACGCGACCCATTTGATCATCAGCGTGGGAGGAAACGACGCGCTCGAGCATGTGGAACTGCTAGCGACGCCAGTGGGTTCAACCACAGAAGCGTTCGTCATGCTTTTCGACGCCGTGGCCAGGTTCGAGACGAACTACCGTAGAGCTGTCGGTGAAGCCCGTGGCGTGGGAAAGCAGCTTATCGTCTGCACCATCTACAGCGGTGATTTCGCCGAGCTCATCGATCGGAAAGCGGTTGCCATAGCGCTTGCTGCGTTCAACGATGCAATCATCAGGACGGCTGTGGACCTGGAAGTTCAGGTTTTGGACCTACGGGCTGTTTGCAGCGAGTCCATCGACTTCTCGAACAAGATTGAGCCCTCCGTCATTGGCGGGAAGAAAGTCGCCGAGGCGATCGTCCGAGCTGTCAGCGACAGCGGGCCCATCTTCAAAGGCTGCTTTCTAACGTAAAGGATCGGGTTGGGGCCGTACCAGCGCCCAGCCCCTTCTCTCATGCAAGTCCGGGCGCACTGGAACACTCGCCGAGCGGATGGCCAGGAAGCCGGCCACTTGAGAGCGCTATGCTTGCCACATGAATGACGAGCAACTGCTGCGGTATTCGCGTCACATCCTCCTCGACGACATCGGTATTGAAGGCCAGCAGCGGTGGTTGGACGCCCACGCCCTGGTGATCGGTGCTGGGGGCCTGGGCTCGCCGGTGGCGCTGTACCTGGGCACCGCGGGCGTCGGACGCATTACGCTGATCGACCACGACCACGTGGACCTGACCAACCTGCAGCGGCAGATCGCCCACAGCCAGGATCGGCTCCACCAGCCCAAGGCCATCTCGGCGGCGGCCGGCATCGCCGCGATCAATCCGGAGCCGCGCGTGCGGCCGCTGGTGGCCCGCGCCGACCAGGCCCTGCTGGAGGAGTGGGTGCCGCAGGCTGATGTGGTCCTGGACTGCAGCGACAACTTCCAGACCCGCCACCTGGTCAATGCCGCCTGCGTCAGGCACGGCAAGCCCCTGGTCTCCGGCGCTGCGCTGGGCCTGGATGCCCAGCTGAGCGTCTACGACAGCCGCGGCGGCCGCTTTCCCTGCTATGCCTGCCTCTTCCCGCCGGACCAGCCGCCGGAGGAGCAGCGCTGCGCCGTCATGGGCGTCCTCGCCCCGCTGGTGGGCATCATCGGCAGCATGCAGGCCGCCGAGGCACTGAAGCTTCTAGGCGGCATGGGCAGCGCCCTGCCCGGCCGGCTGCTGATGCTCGACGGTCGCCGGATGGAATGGACCGACCTGCAGGTACTGAGGGATCCGCACTGCCCGTGCTGCGGCAGCCTGGCCCCTGGCGTGCAATAAACGCACCGTGGGCACCGCCCCTGCCGCTCCAAGACGAACGGAAATTAAGTCAAGACGCCCGTAAGCTCGCGGGCCATCGAACCATGATCAGATCCGACAAGCTCACCGCCCGCAATTTCCCGTCCGCGCAGGAAGAAGTCAGCCAGGCCAATGCCTTTGACACGAACCCGCCGGACGCCTATCGCCTGGCCTTCACCGACACCGATTTCCTGGTCCGTCCGGAGCTGCGCCCCGTGCGCATGCAGCTGGAGCTGCTCAAGCCGGAGCTGATCCAGCAGGAGCTGGACATCCAGTCCACCGTGGTGATCTTCGGCAGCGCCCGCATCCCGGACCGCGAATCCGCGGAGGAAGCCGTCAAGGCCGCTCGCGATGGCGGCGACGAGGAGGCCCTGCAGCGCGCCGAGCGCCGCCTCCTGATGAGCGGCTTTTATGAAGAAGCTCGCCGCTTCGCCGCCCTCATCACCGACCAGACCCGCCACCATGACCACCCGCTGTATGTGGTCACCGGCGGCGGCCCCGGCATCATGGAGGCCGGCAACCGCGGCGCCCATGAGGTGGGCGGCCGCAGCATCGGCCTGAACATCGTGCTGCCGCATGAGCAGCGCCCCAACCAGTACATCACGCCGGAGCTCTGCTTTCGCTTTCATTATTTCGCCCTGCGCAAGATGCATTTCCTGATGCGCTCGGTGGCCCTGGCCGCCTTTCCGGGTGGCTTCGGCACCCTGGATGAGCTGTTCGAGACGCTGACGCTCATCCAGACCGGCAAATGCCGGCGCCGTCCCATCCTGCTGTTCGGCAAGGACTTCTGGTCCCGCCTGATCGACTTCGACCTGCTGCTGGACACCGGCATGATCAGTCCCGGCGACGAGCAGCTCTTCCACTATGTTGAAACCGCCGAAGAGGCATGGGCCTTGCTGAAGCAGGAATACGACATCGGCCAGCCCTCCCCCGCCCCACAGAAGGAGTGACCCCATGAGCAGCACCCAGCAAGTCAGCCTGATCGGCGCCCCCACCGACGTGGGCGCCGGCGCACGTGGCGCCAGCATGGGGCCCGAAGCCCTGCGCGTGGCAGGCCTGGTCGAGGCCCTGCGCAATCACGGGGCGGAAGTGCTGGACCGCGGCAACCTCCAGGGCCCGTCCAACCCCTGGCTGGACCCGGTGGAAGGCTACCGCCATCTGAGCGAGGTGACGGCCTGGAACCAGGCGGTGCATGACGCCGTCTACGGCGAACTCAGCGGCGGGCGCATGCCCATCCTGCTGGGGGGCGACCACTGCCTCGGCCTGGGGTCCATCTCCGCCGTTGCCCGCCATTGCCGCGACACCGGCAAGAAGCTGCGGGTGCTGTGGCTGGATGCGCATGCCGACTTCAACACCAGCCTGCTCACGCCCAGCGGCAACATCCACGGCATGCCGGTGGCCTGCCTGTGCGGTTATGGCCCGCGCGAGCTGGTGGAAATCGGTGGCCATGTGCCGGCCATCGACCCGAAGTGGATCCGCCAGATCGGCATCCGCAGCGTGGACCCGGGCGAAAAGCGCTTCGTGCATGAGGTGGGCCTGGAGGTCTTCGACATGCGCTACATCGATGAGATGGGCATGCGCCACACCATGGAGCTGGCCCTGGCCACCATGGACGCCAACACCCATTTGCATGTGAGCTTTGACGTGGACTTCCTCGATCCGGACGTGGCGCCCGGCGTGGGCACCACCATCCCCGGCGGCCCGACCTACCGGGAGGCGCAGCTGTGCATGGAGATGATCGCCGACACCGGCCGGCTGGGCTCCCTGGACGTGATGGAGCTGAACCCGGCGCTGGATGTGCGCAACAAGACGGCGCTGGTGGCGGTGGACCTGATCGAATCTCTGTTTGGCAAATCGACGCTGATGCGCCGGTAAGGCACCGGGGCCAGCCGCTCAGGGCGCCTGCATCAGGCGCACCAGCGCATGCATGACGCGGTTGGCTGGCGTTGCCACGCCCAATTCCTCGCCGCGACGCACCAGGAAACCGTTGAGGTGGTCGATCTCCGTGGGCTTGCCTCGCTTGAGGTCCTGTGCCGTTGAGGACAGCTGCCCGGGCATGGTCTGCGCAATCTTGCGCACCGCCGCCGGCACGTCACCGGCCACCTGCACACCCGCAGCCTGGGCCACGGCCAGGCCTTCCGCCACCAGGTCATCGATCACCGCCCAGACGCCCTCCCCTTGCACCAGCTGTCCATAGGACTGCTGGGTGACAGCGGACAGCGCGTTGTAGGCGCAGTTGATCAAGAGCTTGGACCACAAGGCGCCCCGGGCGTTGTCCGAAACTTCGGTCGGCACTCCGGCGTCGATGAAGGCCTGCGCGGCGCGCGGCGCGCCCTGCGCGGGCTCGATGACCAGCTCGCCGCGGCCATAGTGCTTCACATGCCCCGGCCCCACCATGCCGGTGGCCACGTAGACCACCGCAGCGGACACCGGCTGCGACACCACCAGCCGCAGGCGCTCGGCATTGTCCACGCCGTTTTGCATCGACAGCAGCAAGGTCTGGCTGCCCAGGTGCGGCTGCAGCTGGCGTGCCGCTTCCACCGTGTCGGTGGACTTGACGCAGAAGAGGACCAGGTCCGCCCCGCGGACGGCGGCGGCTTCCGTATCCGCCTCCACGCGGACCTGTTCATCGAAGGTGGCGGTCTCCATGCGCAGGCCGTTGCGCCGGATGGCGTCCACATGCTGGGGCCGGCCGATCAACACCACCTCGTGACCGGCGCGGGCCATGACGCCGCCAAAATAGCAGCCCACGGCGCCCGCGCCCATGACGGCGATACGCAGGCGGCCGGCACCCGTGGCGGGTGTGGAAGAGGTGGCGAAGGCGGACATGAGCGTTCTCCTGAGCGGGGCAGGTAGGCCGGTGACAGCACGGGGGCCTCAACAGCCCCGATGGTAAGAGCCTGCCGCGACGGGCGCGGCAGGGGCATTGTCAGGCGCTGACGATCCAGCCTTCAAGCGGGTCCGAGTCCGGCGGCCGCCCGTAGTCCGGCTGTGTGCAGGCCCAGGCGGCCTGCATGAGGCACAGCACCGCGTCGAGCTTGTCGCCGCTGCCGTCATCTGCCAGTTCGTCCCGCTGCGCATGGCTGAGCTTCAGGCGCAGCCCCAGGCGACTGCGCCCCTGCTCCAGCGCATCGATCAGGTCCTTGCGCGCGATCAGGCGCTCCGGTGTCTGCCGCGCCTTGTCGTCGCTCTTGTAGCTGCGATGCCCAATCAGCTCCCGCGCCAGCAAACCTGGATAGGCTTCCAGCGCCACGCGATCCGGGTCGCCCGGATGCAGCCCGGGCAGGCTGACGCCCGCAGCCACCATGGGCGGCACCCCCGCATGCATCATGTAGGCCACCGGCGGGTTGACCCATTTCATGCTGGGCGACGCACCGGCCGGGCCATCGCAAGCCCGGTGCGCAAATTTGTGGCCCACGGGGCGTGCGGCGCAAAAGGCGGCGAAGGTCTCGCGGATCTCGGCGCGGCTGAGCGAGGCATAGTGCGCCATCAGGGGCGCCCATGCCAGGGGCCAGCCCAGCGCCAGCACCAGTTCGCGCGAATGGCCGAACGGCAGGTCGAAACCGCCAATCCAGCCGCCCCCGGCGGATGCCGGTTCCGCGAGCCACGCGGCATAGGCCTGCAGGGTGGGCAGCGCTCGTTGCGACTCCAGCCGCACCACCGCGCCCTGGCGGCGGCCGAAGGCCAGGCGGATGGGCTTGCGGGCCGTGGGAGCGCTGGAGAAATCCACCCCCACCAGCGTCCTGGACGCGAGGTCAATCGTTGTCATGCTTGTCTGTCGGCAGCGGGAACACCAGGGTGACCACCGTTCCGTGCGGCACGGCGGCGGCCAGGGAGACGGTGCCGCCATGCAGCAGCGCGATCTCCCGCACGATGGCCAGACCCAGCCCCGAGCCCTGGGCGTCGGGGCGCGCGCGGTAAAAGCGCTCGAAGGCCCGCTCACGGTCCTGCGCTGCCATGCCTGGCCCGTTGTCTTCCACCTGCACCTGCACATGGTCCGCCAGCCGTTGCAGGCGCACCGTGACCGTGGCACCCGCACCAGCGTACTGGAAGGCATTGTCAAGCAGGTTGCTCAGGGCTTCGCGCACCAGCAGCGGACGTCCCAGGAGGAACACGTCCTCCCCTGCGTCCGGCTCCGCGCCTTCGATACCCAGGTCCACCCGCGCGGCCAGCGCCCGGGGCACCATGTCCCGCGCCACGGTGCGGCACAGCGCGCCCAGCGCAAAGCGCTCCAGCGGCAATGCGGAGGCCCCATCGGATCCGGAGCGCGCCAGCATCAGCAGCTGGCTGACCAGGTGCGCACTGTGCAGGGCGCTCTGGTGCACCTTCTGCAAACGCTCCACGGCCTCGGCCTGCTGCGCACTGTGCACCGCCTGCAGGGCCAGCTCGGTCTGGCTGCGCAGCCCCGCCAGCGGTGTGCGCAACTGATGGGCCGCGTCGTCGATGAAGCGCCGCTGTGCCTCCATGCTCCGGCGCACCTTGCGCAGCAGCGCATTGACCGCCTCGGCCAGGCCGCGCACCTCCACCGGGGCGGTATCCAGCTGGATGGGGCCCAGGTCTTCGGGATCCCGCCCATCCACTTCCCTGCGCAGGACCGTCAGCGGCGCCAGGCCCGCGCGGATGCCCAGGTGCACAACCAGCGTCAGGAGGGCCGCCAGCAGCGACAGCGGCAGGACCGTATCCAGCAGGATGCCGCGAGCCAGCGCACCGCTGCTGGTGCGCGAGCGAGCCACCTGCACCAGCAGGGTCTGCTCCTGGCCGTTCAGGCCGCCGCCCATGCGCACATACAGGGCGGCCTGGCGAACCGGAATGACCCGCTCCCCATCCCGCATGTCACCGTCATGAAACTCCGGCACGCCGAACGCATGGGCGGCGCCTGGCCCGCTGGCGGAAGGGTCCGGCACGGGCGGCAAATGCTGGTTGCCCAGCACGAAGCGTCCCGGGGGCGAACTGACCATATACATGAGCGGGTCGTTCGGGTCGGATTCGAGAATGTCCTGCGCCGCACGGGGGAAGTCGATCAGCAGCCCCGACTCCAGCGGCTGGATGCGGCGGGACAGCGCGCGCGTGGCGGTGGACAGGGAGGCGTCAATCTCCCGATTTGCGTAAGACAGCGCCAGCTTGTAGGTGAAGATGCCCGCCGCGGCCCACAGGACGATCTGGGGCAGGATGAGCCACAGGAACAGCTGACGCTGCAGCGACAGACCGGTGGATGCCGCAGCGGCATCGGGCCGCGACGCGGCTGCCCCAGGCCCGCCGGCGACGCTGGCGTGCACCGATGCCGGCCCGCCCTCCCGCTCGGCGCTGCTCATCGCACGCCGGTCTCGACCCGATCGGCCGAGCGGTCATTCTCCAGCAGGTAACCGAGCCCCCGCAGCGTCCGGATGTTCAGGCCGCTCTGGCCCAGCTTCTTGCGCAGGCGGTGGATATAGACCTCGACCGAGCCGCTGCCCTCGGAGCCCCCTTCGCCGCCGGCCCAGGCCGCGGTGATCTCTTCCTTGGTCACGACGTTGTCGCGCCGGGTGACCAGCAGTTCCAGCAGGCTCCACTCGCGCTGCGTCAGGTCCAGGATCTCGCTGTTGAGCAAGGCCCGCCGGTTGGGCCGGTCCAGCACCAGGCCCGCGGCGTCGGCGGGCTCTTGCGCCACGGCATGCCCCCGCCGCAGCAGGGCATTCACCCGCGCGAGCAGCTCCGGGAAGTCGAAGGGCTTGACCAGGTAGTCGTCCGCACCGGCATTGAGGCCGTTGACCCGGTCGTCCACACGATCGCGGGCAGTGAGGATGAGCACCGGGATGCGAGAGCCTGCGCGGCGCGCCTGCCTGAGCACATCCATGCCGTCCACATACGGCAAGCCCAGATCGAGGATCGCCACGTCGAAGGGGTGACGGGTGAGCAGGTACTCCGCGACCGGACCGTTGGGCGCATGCTCCACCTCGAACCCCGCACCCTGGAACTGGGAGACCAGGGCATCGGTCAACATGGGATCGTCTTCTGCGATCAGGAGTCTGGGCATGGTGCGGTAGGAAGGGCCGTAGGCGGAAAGCCATGGAGCGTAACTGATCGGTTCCCGCCAGCGGGCCTGCGGACGCAGGACGTCCCCCCGGTCGGGCTCGTGGGCGCTGCACAAGCCGGTGGATCGTGCAGCTTTGTTTAATTTTCAGTTAAATTTTCAAGCAATGTTCAGGTGGCTCCCTTTACAAAACAAGGCCATTACCCTCTGGGAAAAGCGGCTTTAGGTAGTAACCCTAGCGTACCTTTATTCAGCTTGTTTTAAAGTTTCGTTCAAGTTTAGAGGGATGCAATCCCCGCCGAGGAGCCAAACCCCTGTCCTGCCCTCCAGGAGGACGGCCTGGCTTTCGGACATTCCAAGCCGCTCACATGACAGGCCAACGGACATGAACGCTACAACGCCCACCTCCTCTTCGCCGCGCTACGGCATGCCGCTGCTCACCGCGCTGTTCTTTGGCTGGGGTCTCATCACCTCGCTCAACGACGTGCTGATTCCCCACCTCAAGGCCGTGTTCTCCCTGAACTACGTGCAGGCCATGCTGGTGCAGTTCTGCTTCTTCGGTGCCTATTTCCTGGTGTCCCTCCCGGCGGGCTCGATCGTGCGCCGCTGGGGCTACCAGCGCGGCATGGTCGTCGGGCTGGTGATCGCGGCCATGGGCTGCGCCTTGTTCTATCCGGCCGCCACCTTCCAGACCTACGGCTGGTTCCTGGCCGCGCTGTTCGTGCTCGCCAGCGGCGTGACGCTGCTGCAGGTGGCCGCGAACCCCTATGTGACCCTGCTGGGACCGCAGGAGCAGGCCTCACGCCGCCTGACCTGGACCCAGGCCTTCAATTCCCTGGGCACCACCGTGGGCCCGCTGTTCGGCGCCTCGCTGATCCTGACTGCCGCCGACTCGGTCGCCGCCGAAGCAACCGCCGTGCGCGGCCCGTATCTGGGACTGGCGGCGGCCTTGCTGGCCATTGCCGTGGTCCTGATGCTGGTGCGCCTGCCGAAGGTGGGTGCCGACATCCAGACGCAGGCAGCCCCTGACACGCCGCCGGCCTGGCGCCATCGCCACCTGGTGCTGGGGGTGCTGGCCATCTTCGTGTATGTGGGCGCGGAAGTGTCCATCGGCAGCTTCCTGGTGAGCGTGATGAGCGCACCGGACGTGGCCGGCCTGTCCGGCAGCGACGCGGGGCACATGCTCGCGCTGTACTGGGGCGGCGCCATGGTGGGCCGCTTCCTGGGCGCCTGGGCCATGCAGCGCATGTCCGCCGCCCGCCTGATGACCGGTTGCGCGCTGGGTGCCGTCGTGTTGCTGACGGTGGCCATGCTGGCCGGCGGCCATCTGACGATGTGGGCCCTGCTGGCGATCGGCCTGTGCAACGCCATCATGTTCCCCACCATCTTCTCGCTGGCGCTGGAGCGTCTGGGCCCCCGGACCGAACAGGGCTCCGGCCTGCTGTGCATGGCCATCGTGGGCGGCGCCCTGGTGCCGCTCATCCAGGGCGCCCTGGCGGATTCGCATGGGCTGATGGCGTCGTTCACCGTGCCGCTGGTCTGCTACGTCTACATTGCGTATTACGCGGCCCGTGGTCATCGCATCGCCATGTTCGAGGGTACCGGCGCCACGGCCGCCCCGGCGCGCGGCTGAACGCGAAGCCCGGGGGACCGCGCACAGCGGCACCCGGGTTTTCGAGACATTTGACATGCTCGCCGCCGGATCCCGACGGTCCTGGGGACGGCGAGCATTGACGGCCGGGCCGTCTCGTCCAATGCTTGGCCATGTTCGAACGCGAACTGGCCCAAGCCGACGACCTGAGCCGCTGCGGCGCCTATCAACAGGCGACCGAGGCCCTGGAGCGCGCGCTTGCGGCAGCCCGCGACGACCGCGAGCGGGTGATCGCGCTGACCTCCCTGGCGCACATCCTGCCTCGGCAGGGCGACTTGCAGGCCGCCTTGCGGCGGGCCAGCGAAGCGGTCGCGCTGGCCCGGCAGACGCCTGGCCCGGGGCATGAGGCGCGTCTGGCCGAAGCGCTGACCGAGCTCTGCTACGTTTATGCCCAGTTCCTCATGGGGCGCGACGCCGTACAGACCGGTTGGCAAGCACTGGCCGCGGCCCGCCAGGCCAGCGACCCGCAACGCGAAGCCTGGGCGCTGAACCGCCTGGCGGTGGCCTACGCCGCGATGGACCAGACCGAGCAGGCCTGCCAGGACACCGTGCAAGCCCTGGAGATCGCCCAGGCGCGCACGGACGACGACCGCGAACTGCTGCTGTCCTGCCTGAACAACCTGGCCCATTTCTGGCTGCAGGCCCATGCGGAGGCACTGCGCAACGAGGACCGTCCCGCCGCCGAGGAGGCCCTGCTGCAGGCCGGCCCCTATGCGGACCGCGCGGTGCGCCTGGTGCGCGAGGAGCCCAATCCCTTCATCATCGTCGTGACCCTGTCCAACCAGGTCGAGCATCTGCTGGGCAGCGGAGAACTGGACCGTGCCAGGGCGCTGGTGGCGGAGTACGACGCGCTGGCCCGCCAGCACGGCTACACCGGCATGGAGCGGCAGGCCCATGCGCAGCGTGCCCTGCTCGGGCTGCGCGGCAACGCCGCGGAGGTCGAGAGCGCCGTTGTCAGCATCCAGGCCCTGCTGTCCGAAGGCAGTGCCTCCGCACTGCCGGCGCGGCTGCGCCGCCAGCTGTCGCTGGCGATGTACAAGGCCTGCAAGGCACGCGGGGACCATGCGCGCGCACTGGCCGCCCATGAACAGCTGTCAGACCTGGAGCGCCAGTCGGCCCGCAGCGCCATGGCGCTGCAGACTGAAGCCCGGCTCATCCGGCAGGAATTCCAGCAGGCGCAGGCCCGGGCTGAACATGCGCTGCAGGATGCCCGTCGCGAGCGTGAACGCGCGGAGCAGGCCGAGCAGGAACAGAGCAAGCTGCGCCGCCAGGCCGCCGAGCTGGGGCGCATGGCCCATGAAGACGCCCTGACCGGCCTGAACAACCGGCGGCATGCGGAGTTCGCGCTGCCGCTGCTGCTGGAGCGGGCCCGCCAGGAGCGCAAACCCATCGCCCTGGGCCTGCTCGACGTGGACCACTTCAAGCACGTCAACGACACACTGGGCCACGGCATGGGCGACCAGGTGCTGCACCAGGTGGCCCAGTGCCTGCGCAAGCAGCTGCGCGCGGCCGACCTGCTCGCGCGCGTGGGCGGCGAGGAATTCATGCTGGTGTTTGTCGGCGTCAAGCCGGCGCGGGCGCAGGAGATCTGCGAGCGGCTGCGCCAGGCCATTGCCAACCACGACTGGAGTGCGCTTGCGCGCGACCTGGCGGTGACGGTCAGTATCGGCCTGGCTGCCGGTGATCCGCCCGACCTGCCCCAGGAACTCGTGGAAACGGCCGACCAGGCGCTTTATGCGGCCAAGCATGGCGGCCGCAACCGCGTGCACCTGATGGGCTGCTGACACCGGGCCCCGGCCGGGGCCGGCGCGGTCCCGTTCAGCTGAGGCGGAAGACCGCCACGGATTGCGACAGGGCGTCGGCCTGCTGCTGCAGGCTCTGCGCCGCGGCAGCGGATTCCTCCACCAGGGCGGCGTTCTGCTGCGTCATCTGGTCCAGCTGGGAGATGGCCGAGCCGATCTGGTGGATGCCGCTGCTCTGTTCGGAGGTGGCATGGCTGATCTCCGACACGATGCGCGCCACCCGTCCGATGGAGTCGGAAATCTCGCGCATGGTGCCGCCGGCACGTTCCACCAGTTCGGCGCCACTGGACACCGCTTCGCCGCTGCCCTGGATCAGCTGCTTGATCTCCTTGGCCGCCTCGGCGCTGCGCTGTGCGAGCGTGCGCACCTCGGCCGCCACGACGGCAAAGCCGCGCCCCTGCTCCCCAGCGCGGGCGGCCTCGACGGCCGCATTCAGCGCCAGGATGTTGGTCTGGAAGGCGATGCCGTCGATGGTGCCGATGATGTCGGCAATGCGGTCGGAGGAAGCGCTGATGCGGCCCATGGTCTGCACCACATCGCCCACCACCGACACACCGCGCTCGGCGATGCTGGCGGCTTCCGATGCGAGCGCATTGGCCTGCCGCGCCGAATCGGCGTTGTGCTGCACGCTGGCCGTGAGCTGCTCCATGGCCGAAGCGGTCTCCTCCAGGTTGGACGCCGTCTGCTCGGTCCGGTTGCTGAGGTCCTGGGCGCCGGCAGCCACTTCGCGCGAGGCGGTGGCAATGCTGTCGGTGGCGCTGCGCACGCCGCTGACCACGTTGCGGATGGCGCTTTGCATGCCCTGCACACCGCGCATCATCGCGGCCGTTTCGTCGGCGCCGTGCACCTGCACCTGCTCGCTGAGGTCCTGCCGGGCAATGCGTTCAGTGGTGCGCACGGCCTGGTTCAGGGGCGCCAGGATGGAGCCGATGTTGAGGAAGGTGAAGACGCCGATGCCCAGGGCGCCCAGCAGCATGACGGTGGTCAAGGCGATGCGCACGCGGCGCTCTTCGCCGTCGATGCGCTGCACTTCGGTCTGGCCGCGCTGCAGGATCGACTGCGTCATGTCGTCGAGTTGCTGGTCGATGTCGCGCACCGGCCCCTTGATGGGCTCGGTGGCGCGGTTGGCCTCAGCGGGGTCGGTGAAGTCGTCATTGAGAATGCGCGCGACGATGCCGTCCAGCCCTGACTTGTAGCGGCCCAGGCTCTCCTTCATGGTGGCCGGCATGGCCCGCACCTTGGGGTCCACGTCGAGCGCCGCGATGGCGTCCAGGCCCTGCAGCGTCTCGCCAAAGGCCTTTTGCCATTCCTGCTGGAAGTGCTTGACCGCCCCTTGCTCCCCCATGTTGATGAGCATGTCCTTCTCGAAGCGGCGCAGGTTGCCGATGCCGGCCCGCACATCGGACAGCCGGGCCAGTGATTCCACATCATGGCCGACGTAGTGCTGGAAATCACGCTTGGTCGTTGCCATCGCCCACAGGCCGTTGCCGCCGATGAGCAGCAGCGCCAGCACGGACAGAAGACCGAGCGCCATCAGGCGCGTCCGGATGGTGAAGTTCCGCAAGGACTGCATTGTTGTTCCCGAGACGATTTGACTGCACCGGCTAGCCTAGCAAACAGCCATGACGGCTGATAGAGCCTGGGAAGGGGAAACCGGAAAATTCCCGCGCTCCCTCCGGTTTTGCGGGAAGCGGAGGGCCTGATCGGGCCCGATGGGGCCCGACCGCGCCAGATCAGGCCACGATCAGCCCGGTACGCCGGCCGCGCCAGCCGCGCCGGGCTCGCCCCAGCACGCCCGCATGACGGCGGCATGCCGGCGCTGGCGGGCGGTGTCCTGCATGGGCCGCTGCTGGCCCGCCACATAGACGGCCTGCCAGGGATGCCCCTGGCTGGCGAACACCAGCCCATCCATCAGGCAGGCACTGGGCAGGCCGGCCAGGCCACAGGCCGCCTCGTCCAGCACCAGGAAGTCGGCGCGGGCGCCCCGCACCAGCCCCCAGGCGCCCAGGCCAGCGGCACCGGCACTGCCGCGCAGGCAGGCATCGAACAGCCGGGCCGCGGTGCTGGGCTGGTGCCCGGGCGCGGCCGCCACGTTGCGCCGCTGCTGGCCCAGGCGCTGGCCATATTCCAGCCAGCGCAGTTCCTCCACCCAGCCGCGCGTCACCTGGGAATCCGAGCCCACCGTGATCGGCACGCCGGCATCGAGCCAGCCCTGCAGGTCCGCCAGGCCGTCGCCCAGGTTGGCTTCGGTGCCCGGGCAGATGACGACGCCCGCACCGCTGGCGGCGATGCGGTCGATCTCGCCGCGCGTGCTGTGCGTGGCATGCACCAGTTGCCAGCGCGGATCCAGGCCGTAGCCCGCCACGGCGGCCAGCGGACGCTGCCCCGTGGTGGCCAGGCAGTCCTTCACTTCCTGCTGCTGCTCCGCCACATGGATGTGGATGGGCACCGCCGTGCCGGCCACCAGCCGCTGCAATTCGGCGATGTCCTGCGGGTGGGCAGCGCGCAGCGAATGCAGCGCCACCCCGGCGGAAACCAGGGGCCAGCCGGCGGCGTTGATGCGCTGGCAGGCCTGCCAGACCCAGCCCGCATCGGTGCGGAACCGGCGCTGCGTCTCACGCAGCCCGGTCTGCCCGAACCCTGCATGGGCGTAGAGCACCGGCAGCAAGGTCAGGCCGATGCCGACCTCGCGGGCTGCCTCCGCCAGCGCCCAGCTCATGGCCAGTTCGTCCTCATAGGGCTGGCCGTCTTCCCGGTGATGCAGATAGTGGAATTCGCAGACCTGGGTGTAGCCCCCGGCCAGCAACTCGGTATAGAGCTGCGCCGCCACGGCTCTCAGTTGCTCGGGCGTGATGCGCAGCGCCACGCCATACATGCGCTCGCGCCAGGTCCAGAAATCGTCGCTGTCCTTCACCCGCTGCTCCGCCATGCCGGCGAAGGCGCGCTGGAAGGCATGGCTGTGGGCATTGACGAGGCTGGGCAGCACCGGCCCTGCCAGGCGCTGCGCCGCGACGGGCGCCGGCAGGCCCGCCCGTACGTCGAGCCAGTGGCCATCCGGCCCGGCGTGCAGCAGCACATCGCGTTGCCAGCGGCCCTCCAACCAGGCCAGGGGGGCGTGGAACAGCGCGCCTTCAACCGCTGCGGCGGGCGGTCGCGCGGTGTCCGGGCTCATGCGGAGGCCACCCCGTCTGCACGCGAGGGATTCGCCATCAGGTAGGCCTGAAGGATCATCTGCAGCACGGGCCGTACGCGGGCCGTGCAGGCCTCGTCCAGTTCATAGCCGGTGTAGCCGAGCTCGTTTTCCACCATGTAGCAGCGGTAGCACATCTCCATCTGCACGACCTGCTGCCCCAGCGCCGGGCGGCCGTATTGGCGCGTGATGTAGCCGCCCTTGAAGCGGCCATCGATCACCCAGCTGAAGTCGTCCTGCGCCTGCAACGCGATCTCCAGGGCCTCCCGCGTGACCTGCTTGCAGGACTGGCCTTCGACCGTACCCAGATTGAGGTCGGGCAACTGCCCCTCGAAGAGCCACGGGAGCTGTGACCGGATGCTGTGGGCCTCGAAGAGCAGCGCCTGGCCGTGTACCTGGCGCAGGCGTTGCAATTCGCCTTGAAGGGCCTGGTGGTAGGGGGCCCAATAGGTCTGCAGCCGGCGCTGCTTCTCTTCAGCATCCGGTGCGCGCCCGTCCTTGTACAGCGGCTCGCCCGTGAAGAAGCGCGTGGGGCACAGCTCCGTGTTGGAGGCACCCGGATACATCGGCGTGTCTTCCGGCGGACGGTTGAGGTCAATCAGGTAGCGCGAATAGCGAGGGATCAGCAAGCCCGCGCCCAGGGCCTCGGCCAGCGGCGCATACAGGCCTTCCAGGTGCCAGTCGGTGTCCTCGCTGCCCAGCGCGCGGGGGACATAGCGGTCGTGCTGGTCCGCCGGGATCTCGCGCCCGACGTGCGGCATGCTGATCAGCAGCGGTGTGCGGCCCGGCCGCAGTTCGAATACGTCATGCTTCATGGTGTCTCCTCACGCGGCGCCTGCGCCTGTCGGCATTGGGCACGGACGGCCACCGATCACGGTCGCGCGCCGCGGATTGCGGCCGAAGTAATAGGTCAGCTCACGGGGATGGGCGGCATCCCACGCACAGAAGTCAGCCCGCTGGCCGGCCACCAGTTGCCCGCGGTCCTGCAAGCCCAGGGCCCGTGCGGCGTTCACCGTCATGCCGCGCAGCGCTTCTTCCGGCGTCATGCGAAACAGCGTGCAGGCCATGTTGAGCATGAGCAGCAGCGACAGGCCCGGGGCGCTGCCGGGATTGTGGTCGGTGGCCAGCGCGATGGGCACCCCGGCGGCGCGCAGGGCATCCATCGGCGGCAGACGGGTTTCACGCAGGAAATAGAAGGCCCCCGGCAGCAGCATCGCCACCGTGCCCGCGCGGGCCATGGCCTGGATGCCGCTGTCGCTGAGGTATTCCAGATGGTCGCAGGACAGCGCGCCGAATTCCGCCGCCAAGGCCGCGCCGCCCTGGTCGCTCAGCTGCTCCGCATGCAGCTTGACTGGCAGGCCCAGGCGCCTGGCGGTCTCGAACACTCGCCGGGTCTGGGCGGGGCTGAAAGCGATACGCTCGCAGAAGGCATCGACCGCATCCACCAGCCCTTGCTGCTGCAGGGCCGGCATCCAGGCGCAGACCGCGTCGACATACTCATCGGCGCGGCCATCGAATTCCACAGGCACCGCGTGCGCGCCCAGGAAGGTGGTTCGCACCGTCACACCCAGCCCGCCCAGGCTGCGCGCCACACGCAGGCACTTGGCTTCTTCTTCGAGCGACAGGCCGTAGCCGGACTTCACTTCCAGCGTCGTGAGCCCTTCGGCCATCAGGCAGCGGGCACGCGCCGCCGCCGCGGCATGCAGTTCGGATTCGCTGGCCGCGCGTGTGGCGGCCACGGTTGAACGGATGCCACCACCGGCGCGGGCGATCTCCTCGTAGGTGGCCCCCTGAAGGCGCAACTCGAATTCTGCCGAGCGCTCGCCGCCATAGACGAGATGGGTATGGGCGTCGATCAGGCCAGGGGTGACGAGCGCGCCTTGCAGGTCATGTTCCGCCTCAAGGCCATGCGACCATGCGGCTGGCATCTCGGCCAGTGGGCCCACCCAGGCCAGCTTGGCGCCTTGCGTCACCATGGCGCCGCGCTCCACCAGGCCCCAGCCCTGAGCGCCTTGCAGCGTCACCAGACGCGCGCCGCGCCACAGTTGGCGGCCCGCAGCCGATGCCGGCACGCCCGCGCTCATTCCGCGCTCCAGAGCAACCACCAGGCGGGGCCGTGGTTGTCGCCATCGTCATAGACACAGCTCTGTGCCGCCGGAGCCTCGCACCAGGCGAGCGTGTGCGGCGCCAAGGGCACCGCGCGTGCACCGTGAATCAGCAGGCCGCCGCGTTCAGTGAACAGGCCCAGCCAATCCACCTCATGCGGAATCACCGGCCGATCGGCGGACTGCACCCGCAAGCGGCCAGCGCCACGGCGATGCATGGCGTTGAAGTCGCGGGTCGGCCCCTGGATCAGGCGGCAGTCCGGCGCATCCTCCCCGGCGAACCGGACCAACCCGTCACCGGGCCGATGGTCGGCGCCCAGCAGATGCACGCCGGCGCCGCTCAAGACGCCAAACCAGCGGTCCACGCCGGGAAAGGACGAGAACGGTCCGTCGCGGTCGATGTCCGCCACGCTGATGCGCAGCTTCCAGTCCTGGACATGGGGCCACGCGAGCAGCTCGCGCGTCTGGCCACCGCCATTGCGCCAGGGTGCCGGCTGTACATCGTCCGCGCAGATCCGCATCCAGCTCATGCCCGTCCTCCTGCCCTGCGCATCGCCGCTACGCCCTTCATGCCTGAAAACTCCCTTGCAAAAACCACCGGCTGCCCGGATGCACCAAGCGCACCGCCGTCACCGCCCGTCCCTGGCTCAGCGTACAGCGCTTGACCACCAGGCAGGGTTCGCCGCGCGGCATCGCCAGCAGCCGGGCCTCCAGCACGTTCGGCATGGCCGCTTCAATCGTATAGCGAGCTTCCGACAAGGGACTGACTTCCAGCAGGTAATGCGTTGGCGTGACCTGCTCAAAGTCCTGCGTCATGTAGTCCGGCGCGCAGGCGGGGTTGACCAGCCGGTCCTCGCACTGGATGGCCACGCCATTCTCGTGGTGCACGATCACGCTGTGGAACAGGCGTGCCCCTGTTTTGAGCTGGAACTGCCCAGCCTGCTCGGCGGTCGCCTTGACCGTCTCCAGCAGGTGCACCCGGGCCTGGTGATGATGGCCGCGCGCGGCGATCTCCTCATGCACGTCCCGCACCGTCAGCGTGGAGGCAATGCGGTTGAGTTCCGCCACGAAGCTGCCCACGCCCTGCACCCGCTCCACCAGCCCCTCTTGATGCAGCTCGCGCAGCGCCCGGTTGACCGTCATGCGGCTCACGCCAAAGGCGTCCGTGAGTTCCGATTCGGAAGGCAGGCGCTCGCCCGGGCGCCAGCGCCCGCTGGCGATGCCCTCGCGCAGGTGTGTCTTGACTTTGAGGTATTGCGGGGCGGGGCCGCCAGGGGTAACCATGGGCGCGCATCCTACTGGAGCACACTTGTATAGACAAGTTCAGGCAAGGTCCACATAATCGCGCCCCATCGGCCCGCCCCCTGCGGTTCCTGCTGCGCGGACGGCCCCACCCTCACCTCCAGGAGACCCTCCATGAGTGCCCAGCCCCGCACCGTGCGCGCCCCGACCGGCACGCAGCTCCACTGCAAGAACTGGTTGATCGAGGCGGCCTACCGCATGCTCCAGAACAACCTGGACCCGGCAGTGGCCGAGAACCCAGACCAGCTGGTGGTGTACGGCGGTATCGGCAAGGCCGCCCGCAACTGGGAGGCTTTTGAAGCCATCTTGCAGGCGCTGCGCGCACTGGGCGAAGACGAGACGCTGCTCATCCAGTCGGGCAAGCCGGTGGGCGTGTTCCGCACCCATGCGGATGCGCCCCGCGTGCTGCTGGCCAACTCGAACCTCGTGCCGGCCTGGGCGAACTGGCAGCATTTCAATGAGCTGGACCGCAAGGGCCTCATGATGTATGGGCAGATGACGGCCGGCTCCTGGATCTACATCGGCTCGCAGGGCATCGTGCAAGGCACCTACGAAACCTTTGCCGAAGCGGGCCGCCAGCATTACGGCGGGGACCTCGCCGGCCGATGGGTGCTCACCGCCGGCCTTGGCGGCATGGGCGGCGCACAGCCGCTCGCGGCCACCTTCGCCGGCGCCTGCTCGCTGACGGTGGAATGCCAGCAGTCCCGCATCGATTTCCGCCTCAAGACCCGCTATGTGGATGAGCAGGCCACCGACCTGGACGACGCACTGGCCCGCATCGCCCGCTACACCGCACAGCGCAAGGCGGTATCGATCGCGCTGCTGGGCAATGCCGCCGAGGTGCTGCCGGCCCTGGCCGCCCGCGTCAAGGCCGGCACGGCCCAGCGGCCCGACCTGGTGACCGACCAGACCTCCGCGCATGACCTGATCAACGGCTACCTGCCGCCCGGCTGGACGGTGCAGGCCTGGAAGGAAGCCAGCGCGGACCCTGCGCGCCACGACGCCCTGCGCCAGGCGGCGGCCCAGGGCTGCGCGGCGCACGTGCAGGCCATGCTGGACTTCCAGGCGCTGGGCATTCCCACGGTGGACTATGGCAACAACATCCGCCAGGTGGCCTTCGACCAGGGCGTGAAGAATGCTTTCGACTTCCCCGGCTTCGTGCCGGCCTACGTGCGCCCGCAGTTCTGCGAAGGCCGCGGGCCCTTCCGCTGGGTGGCGCTCTCCGGCGACCCGGAAGACATCTACAAGACCGACGCCAAGATCAAGTCGCTGTTCCCGCAGCATGCGGGCGTGCATCGCTGGCTGGACATGGCGCGGGAGCGCATCAGCTTCCAGGGTCTGCCGGCCCGCATCTGCTGGCTGGGCCTGGGAGAGCGGCACCTGGCCGGGCTGGCCTTCAACGAGATGGTGCGCAGCGGCGAGCTGAAGGCACCGATCGTCATCGGGCGGGACCATCTGGATTCAGGCTCGGTGGCCAGCCCCAACCGCGAGACCGAACGCATGAAGGACGGCTCCGATGCCGTCTCCGACTGGCCGCTGCTCAATGCACTGCTCAACACGGCCGGCGGGGCCACCTGGGTGTCGCTGCATCATGGCGGCGGCGTGGGCATGGGCTATTCGCAGCACAGCGGCGTCGTGATCGTGTGTGACGGCACCGAAGCCGCGGCGCGCCGCATCGAGCGGGTGCTGTGGAACGACCCGGGCACCGGCGTGATGCGCCATGCCGATGCCGGGTATGAGTCTGCGCAGCAGTGCGCCAGGGAGCGCGGCCTGAACCTGCCCATGCTGACCCGCTGACCTCACTCGTTGCCGACCTCGCAGACCCTGCAGACCGATTGTCCAGACCATGACCACCACGATTGAACTGATTCCCGGCCAGCTCACGCTGGCCCAGCTGCGCCAGATCCGCCATGGCGGCGTGCGCCTGTCACTGCAGGAAGCCGCGCTGGCGGGCATCCGTCACAGCGCCGCCCTGGTGCAGGCTGCAGCCGCGGGCGACGCCGCCGTCTATGGCGTCAATACCGGCTTTGGCAAGCTGGCGTCCCAGCGGATCGGCAAGGACGAGCTGGCGGCCCTGCAGCGCAACCTCATCCGCTCGCACTGCGTGGGCGTGGGTGCTCCGCTGGCGCCGCCCGTGGTGCGCCTCATGCTGGCCACCAAGGCGGCCTCGCTGGCCCGGGGGTTCTCGGGCGTGCGCGAGTCGGTCGTCCAGACACTGCTGGACGCTTTCAACGCCGGCCTGGTTCCCTATGTGCCGGCGCAGGGCTCGGTGGGCGCCTCCGGCGACCTCGCGCCTCTTGCCCACATGACCCTGGCCCTGATGGGCGAGGGGGAGATGCTGGTGGACGGCCAGCGCCGCCCGGCGTTGCCGGAACTGGCGCGGGCCGGCGTGGCGCCGCTGACGCTGGGCGCCAAGGAAGGCCTGGCCCTGATCAACGGGACGCAGACCTCCACCGCGCTGGCGCTGGAAGGGCTGCTGCGCTTCGAGACCATCTTTGCCAGCGCACTGGTGACCGGCTCGCTCAGCCTGGACGCCGCGCGTGGGAGCGATGGCCCGTTTGATGCGCGCATCCATGAGGTCCGCGGCCAGCCGGGCCAGATCGAGGCGGCGGCGGCCTACCGGGCGCTGCTGGCTGGCAGCGCGATCCGCCACTCGCACCGCGACGGTGACGACCGCGTGCAGGACCCCTATTGCCTGCGCTGCCAGCCCCAGGTGATGGGCGCCTGCCTGGACCAGGCGCGCTACGTGCGCGACGTGCTGCTGCGCGAGGCCAACGCCGTGACGGACAACCCGCTGGTCTTCGCCGACGCTGCCGGCGGCGTGATGATCAGTGGCGGCAACTTCCATGCGGAGCCGGTGGCCCTGGCGGCGGACGCCCTGGCCTGCGCCATTGCGGAGGTGGGCGCCATCGCCGAGCGCCGTATCGCCATGCTGATCGACACGGGCGTGTCCCGGCTGCCCCCCTTCCTCACGGCCAATGCCGGCCTGAACTCCGGCTTCATGATTGCGCACGTCACCGCGGCGGCCCTGGCCAGCGAGAACAAGTCGCTGGCGCATCCGGCCAGCGTGGACAGCCTGCCCACCAGTGCGAACCAGGAGGACCATGTCTCCATGGCCACCTTCGGTGCACGCCGCCTGGGTCCGATGCTGGACAACACCGCGCATATCGTGGCGATCGAGCTGCTCGCGGCCGCCCAGGGCATCGAGTTCCTGCGGCCGCTGCGCAGCTCGGACACACTGGAGGCCGTGCATGCCCTGCTGCGCCAGCACTGCCCGCCCATGCCGGACGACCACTATCTCGCGCCTGACATCGAGCGGGCCTTTTGCATCGTGGACGAGGGAACACTGGCAACACTGCTGAAGCACAGAACTGCTATGGTCGTGCTGGACTGATTCCGCAACGAGATCCATGCGCCTGATTGCCTTCGCCCTGCCCGTCCTCTCGTGTCGTCGCCTCGCCGTCCTGATCGGCGGCGCATTGGCCAGCATGGGCCGCTCCCGTGCCCGAGGGCTGCTGGCGGCCCTGCTGATGGGGCTGGCCGGCAGCCAGGCCCTGGCCGCCATACAGGTGAAGTTCGAGATCGACATGCGCGAGGAAATCAGCGCCGGCCGGTTCGACCCGGCCAAGGACCGGCTGGGCATTCGCGGCGGCGCACCGCTGAGCTGGGACAGGCCGCTGTATGCCTATCCCGCCCCCGCCAGCGTGCGTGCCGCGCCTGACGGCAGCGATGGCGCCGCGGGCCTGTGGACCGCCGAACTGATGGTGGAGCGCCCACCCATCAATGGTGCCCTGCTCTACAAGTTCCGCATCGAACGGCCCGGCCAGGGCGTCAGCGACGGGTGGGAAACCGGCCCCAACCGCAGCGTGGAACTGATGGCCGCCCAGGTGATGGTCGCCCGGGCCTTTGGCGCGCCAGCGCCACCGCTGTCCATCAGCCGGGCCGGCCACATCGAAGCCTTGCCGCCACTGGGTGACGGCCGCGTCGCGCCGCGGGCCATCCAGGTCTGGCTGCCGCCGGGCTACGAGCAGCGCCCGGACGACCGCTACCCGGTGCTCTACCTGCAGGACGGCCAGAACGTCTTCGATGCCGCGGCCGCCGGGGCCGAGTGGGGCATGGATGAAACCGCCCAGCGGCTCGTGGTCGAGGGCACCATCCAGCCCCTGATCATCGTGGCCGTGGCCAGTGGCCCCCAGCGGGTGGATGACTTCACCGCCACCCGCATCGATCGCGATGGCATGCCCCAGGGCGGCAAGGCCGCCGATTACGCCCGCTACCTGATCGAGACCGTCAAGCCCGCCATCGACGCCCGCTATCGCACCCGGCCGGACCCGGGTCACACCGCCGTGGGCGGGTCGTCGCTGGGCGGCATCTTCAGCCTCTGGCTGGCCCTGCACCGGGACGATGTCTTTGGCGGCGCCCTGGTGGTGTCGCCCTCGCTCTGGTGGGACAACGAATTCCCGCTGCAGGACCTGGTGCGCACGCCGCTCTCCGGCCAGCCCCGCCCCAAGCTCTGGCTGGACATGGGCACCGAGGAAGGCGCCATCGCCATCAGGCAGCTGCGCAAGCTGCGCAGCACGCTGCTGAACCGGGGCTGGAACCGCAACGACATCAATTACCTGGAAGCCAGTGGCGCCGCCCATGACGAAGCGAGCTGGGCGGCCCGCGCCGCCCCCATGCTCATCTTCCTGGACCGCGCGCTGTGGCCCGGCCAGGCCACGCCGCGCGTGCCCAAGGGCTCGGACGACCCCTTCCCCCCGGCCATGCCGCGGCAGCCGAACCAGCTGCGCAACTGACAGGGGCCCGCCACGGCTTCCCGCCGGGTGCCAGGCAGCGGCGGCGGCCAGCCGGGTGTGCGTCCGGTGCGGGCTCAGTAGGGCTCAGTAGGGCTCAGTAGCGCCCGGTCGCCCCGGCCACCCGCAGATAGACATAGGCCACCCAGGCCACCACGGCGCGGCGCAGCATGCCGCGCAACCCGGCCGCATCGGGCCGCTCCACCCGGCGGGACCGCGCGATGGCGGCGTCGAATTCGCGCGCGACGTCGCCCGCAAAACCCGAGTCCTGGACCACCACGTTGGCCTCCAGGTTGAGCAGTAGCGAGAGCGGGTCGATGTTGCTGCTGCCAACGGTCGCCCAGTCGTTGTCCACGACGCATACCTTGGCATGCAGGAAGGCCGGCGTGTACTCGAAGATCTGCACGCCATGGCCCAGCAGCTCGTCATAGAGTGCATGGGCCGCCAGGGCGGCGATGCGGTAGTCGACCTTGCCTTGCAGCAGCAGCCGCACCTGCACCCCACGCCGGGCGGCCTCCTTGAGCGCCCGGCGAAAGCGCTGGCCCGGGTAGAAGTACGGCGTGATCAGGTCGATGCGCGCGGTAGCCCCGCGGATCGCCTGGACATAGGCCCGTTCGATCGTGCGACGCTGGCGCAGGTTGTCCCGCAGCACGAAGGCGGCCCGCACGGGCGCCAGCAGCCCCGGGTCGCGTTGGCGGTGGACCGCCTTGGGCATGCGCACCCGCCGCATCAGTTGCCGGGCCCTGCTCAGGGGCGCGGCGCTGCGCACCATGGCCCGAAGTTCGTCGCCGAAATCATGCCCGAGCCAGGCGCGTGTCCAGACGGCGCGCACGGCCTGCTCCACCGGCTCCACGACAGCGCCACTGAGCGCAGCCGCGAAATCCAGGCGAGGGACCTCGGTGCGGCCATGATGCAGGTCCACCCGGTCTTCGATGATGTTGATCCCGCCGACGAAGGCCACCTGCCCGTCCACCACGCACAGCTTCTGGTGCAGGCGTCGCAACTGGCCGGGATGCAGCCAGTTCCACCAGCGGTCGATGGGCCGGAAGACCGCCAGCGCCACCGGGGCCTCGGCGAGCTGCCCGCGCAGCCAGGCCAGACTGGCCTTGCTGCCGAAACCGTCCACCACCACCCTCACCCTCACCCCGCGCAGGGCCGCACGCCGCAGCGCCGCGACCGTCGCCTGGCCAGCCTCGTCGTGGTGAAAGATGTAGGTGGCCAGCCAGACCTCATGCTGGGCGCGGTCGATGGCCTCGACCTGCGCCGGGAACAGCGCATCGCCGCCGCACAGCAGTTCCACCGCATTGCCGCCGGTGAAGCTGGGCTGGGCGCCGAGGGTCCAGGGGAATCGGTCGTCCTGGGAGCGTTTCAGGAACCTCTCCTCCGTCTCAGTCCAGCACCAGTTCCGCCAGGAGCGGCAGATGGTCCGACATGCGGGCCCAACTGGGGCCGCGGGGTACCTTCATGTCGACGCAGCGCAGGCCGCGCACATAGATGCGGTCCAGCGAGAACACCGGCACGCGCGAGGGAAAGGTGGGCAGCCGGCCACGGCCCGGCACCAGGGCGCGCTTGAGGCCGCCATCCATCATGGGCCCGTCCAGCCGCTCACCCCAGTCGTTGAAGTCGCCGGCCACCACCAGCGGCGCCCCGTCGGGCACATGGTCGGTGATGAACTTGGCCAGGCGCTGCACCTGGCGCAGGCGGCTGCCGTGGATCAGGCCCAGGTGCGCCACCACGGCATGCACGTCCCGCCCCTGCCAGCGCACCGGCACGTGCAGCAGCCCGCGCTGCTCGAAGCGGTGGTCCGACACATCATGGTGGCCCACGTCGCCAATCGGATAGCGCGACAGCAGTGCATTGCCATGTTCGCCGTGGCGCGTGATGGCATTGGTGCGGTAGGCCACCTCATAGCCCTCCGGCGCCAGGAACTCCGCCTGGCCCTGCTCGGGCCAGCCGAACCAGGTGCGCTCGAACTGGCGCGCCTCGCGGTGATGGAACAGCCGCACTTCCTGCAGGAACACGAGGTCCGCATCGAGCGCCTGCACCCCCATGCCCAGGTTGTGGATCTCCAGCCGCTTGCCCGGGCCCATGCCGCGCACGCCCTTGTGGATGTTGTAGGTGGCCACGCGCAGCCGGTCGGCGCTCTGGGCCGGACTGGTGTCGGTGGTGGCGGAGTTGACGACGGCCGCGTGCCGCGGCGTTGGGCGGGTCATGAAGGCGCTCCGGTGCCCACGTGGGCAGGCAGTTGGAGGATGGCCTCCGCGTTGGAAGGCGAAAAGCACAGGTCGGCCGCTTCGCGCCAGGGCAGCCAGCGGTATTGCAGGTGCTCGCGGGGCGCCAGCCGGACCGGCGTGCCGGACGGCACGCACAGCCCGAAGACATGCTCGGTATTGCGCGTCACCCCGGGCGCGTAGCGGTGGCGCCAGACCGGGTAGATCTCATAGACGTTGGCCAGGGACCAGTCCACCAGGGCCTGGGGGGCCAGCGCCTCCACGGCAATGCCGGTCTCCTCCGCCACCTCGCGGCGGGCGGTCTCGGCCAGGGGCTCGTCCGGGGTGTCCTTGGAGCCGGTGACGCACTGCCAGAAGCCCGGCCGGTCCGCCCTTTCCAGCATCAGGACATCCAGGCCGGGGGTGTGGATCACCACCAGCACGGATTCGGGAATCTTGAAGGGGCGCGGCATGAGGACGGCTTCGCTCATGGGCGAAAGCATATCGCAGGGCGGTGGCCCGTCGCCCCGGCCGGGCAAGGCTGGCACTTTTTGCATCATGCTCATTGCTGGCGAATGACATGCCAGGACACACAGGGGCGTCATCCGCCCGCCGACACACCGCACGCCCACAACAGCAACCTTGGTTTACACAACATGCACGCGGCGGGCGGCAGATGTCTGGTTGGATGGAAGCAACGCTTGGGGAAGCGAGGGGACGGGCCGGTATTCGCCGGATGCCGGCGGGACGGGATCTCCAGAATTCGATCCATCGCAACCGGCACCACAGGAGGTGGTCATGACCTCGATTCCCAACAACGCCCTGGTGGCCTCACGGCAACTCACCAGCCGCCCCAGTGGCAGCTATGAAATCAATGCCCGCGAATATGGCACCGTGGCCGCATCCGCCATTGGATTGACGCAGGCGGTCTATCAAGGCGCTGAAAACGCCGTCAGTTCCATCGTCTCCCTCAGCGAGGAAGGCCTGCAGGCGCTGGAAAACGGCGCGAGCAGCGTCGGCCACGCGCTGAGCGAGGGCGCCCATTACCTGGGTGATGCGGCCTCGTCGGTCAAGCATGCCGTCGTCAGCGGCGCCGAGAGCCTGGCCAGCGGAGTGGGCACCGTCGTGGACGAGATCGAGGACGTCGGCAGCACGGTGGCGGGCTACGTCTCCGCCGGCGCCGTTGCCGGTCGCGCCATCATCGACGAGATCCTGTGATGCCGGCCGCGCCGTTCTCCAGAGGCCTGGCCCTGGCCGTGGTGCTGGCAGGAACCGGCGCGCTCGGCGGCTGCTCGCTGTTCAGCCCCCTGCCCACCATCGAACTGATCAAGGCCAGTGCCAGCGCCGCCACCGTGGCCATCGGCCAGGGCCCGAGCAAGGCCAGCGACACCGTGTTCCAGGGCGCGGCCGTGCCGCGGCGGGTGTGCATCGAATACAACCGGTCCATGCAGATGCCGGACTTCGTACCGGCGCTGATGGCCGAACTCAAGGCCCATGCCGTGGCCTCGCGGGTGTTTGACGTGGGCGTGCGGCCGGGCGATGACGAGTGCCCGGCATGGCTGCACTACCAGGGGCTGCAGCAGTGGGACAGGCCCCCCCTGTCGGACCAGATGCGCCCCTACCTCTCCCAGGCCACGCTGAGCCTGCATGACGCGGGGGGCCGGCTGATGGCGGCCAGCAGCTATCAAAGCGAGGAGGCGGTGCTCGGGCTGGGCAAATGGGGATCAACCCGCGACAAGCTGGCCCCGGTCGTCAAGGCGCTGCTGACCGGTTTCGAGACTTGAAGCGCCCTGACCCCGCTGATCTACCGCCACGCACACCACAAGCGAAGACGGATCACCGCCCGGCCGTGGACGGCGCGGTCGCCCTGCCCTTCCCATCCACATCGACCATCGAGGACTTCATGTCAAAGACCACCGCCGCCGCGCTGTTGATCGGCACCCTGCTCACGACGGCCTGCGCCTCCCATGACCCCATCCTGGTCCAGGACCCGATCCATGTGATGCCGCCCGCCGAGGCCGCTTATGTGGAGCGCAGCAACAACGGCGCCATCTATCAGCCGGGCATGGCGGCCGCCTCGCTGTTCACGACGGAGCGCCGCGCGCGGCAGGTCGGCGATTCGCTCAAGGTCGTGATCAGCGAAAGCCTCAATGCCAACCAGAAGACCAAGACCGACACCAGCCGCGAGAACGCGCTGGCGGTCAAGGGCCCGGGCGGCTCCAGCAATGTGGGCCTGATCGACAAGCTGCTGAAGGCGGACGCCTCCGCCTCGGGCAGCGACTCCTACAAGGGCGACGGGGCCACCCAGAACAGCAGCAGCTTCAGCGGGCAGATGGCGGTCTCGGTCATCAACGTCCTGCCCAACGGTCACCTGGTGGTGGCCGGCCAGCGCAGTGTGGCCATGAACGGCGGCATGAACACGCTACGCTTTTCCGGCATCGTCAACCCGCAGGACATCCGCACCGGCAACCAGGTGGCCTCCACCGACATCGTCAATGCGCGCATGGAACTGGTGGGCCGCGGCGAGGTGGCGGATGCCTCCCATCGAAGCTGGCTGCAGCGGGTACTGGCCAGCAGCCTGTCGATCTGGTGATTTCGTCAAGCGTGCAGTTGGCATGCAGCCACCCTGCATATTTAAGCTATTCAGATGCGATAAATCAGCAGGTTTGAGTAGCGGCGGTTTGGAGTCGGCCTATCGAAACTGCGGATGTCAGATTACATCCGTCAGTCATCATGAACAAGCCCTCCGGGACCAGCCCTTCCCATCAAGCCAGCGGTACGCCGCTCTCCGCCGCCAGCGACTCAGCGGACCGGACCGCGGTGGGTACAGCGCCTGTGGGCGCACAGCCCCGCGCCGCCGCGCGCACGTCGCGCCCCGCCAGCGCCGCTGGGAACCCCGAGAGCGCCCTTCCGCCGGCGGGCTCGCCGGCCGCGCCGCGCCGCGCCGTGCAGGACGACCGGGCCGACGAGGAGCTGCCCGCGTCTGTGCGGGAGGAGGACGAGGACGAGGCGGCGGCCAGCTGGGACGTATCCGAAGCGGCGCCCGGCCTGGACGCCTCCTCCGGTTCACCCGCGGAAGCTGACACAGTACACAGCAGCGCGTCGGAAGAAGACGATGACGGCCTGGCCTGGATGCAGGCTGACACCGGCGCGAGGCTGCGCCAGGCCCTGCCGCTGATCGGCATCGCACTGCCCGTGGGGGCCTTGCTGCTGTCCGGTGGCCACCGCGGTGGACGGCAGGACCAACCGGAGCAGGACGGCGGTACCACGCCGGACGGCAAGCCGGGCGACAACCCTGCGGCAGCCGCGACGCTCAAGGGTGTCTTCGCCACCGGCATGGGGGCGGTCCCCGATGGGAATGCCCCTGCCGCCCTTCAGGTGACAGTGACCACGCTCGATGGACGCGTGCTCGGCGGCCCGAACGCCGTGGCCGCCGACGGCACTTTCTCGATCACTGTTTCCGACTACCGAGGACCTGTATTGGTGCAGGTCGGGCCCGCTGGAGTGTCGCCCGACACCGAAGGCTGGGCCACCGCCATGGCTGCGGTCACGGTGACCGGCGGGCAGGACATGACCCTGGCGGTGACACCACTCACCACCCTGGCGGCCATGATGCTGCAAGGCCAGGCCGCCACGGACCAGCAGCCGGCGCAGGCACACGCCGCAGTGGCCGAATGGTTCGGCGTCGGCGACATCCTTCAGCCACCGCGCCTTGTCCTCAATCCCGATGGCAGTCCTGCCGAGGCGCCCGACCTGCATGGCCGCGTCCTGGCCGTGCTGGAGGCGGCCGCGAACGCCGCCAGCCTGACGCCCGGCCAGTTGTTGACCGCCCTGGCCGAGGCGCTGCCTGCGGGCACCGCCGGCCAGCCGCCGTCCCTGGAGGCGGTCAACCGTGCCACCCAGCTGCTGCTGGACGGCCTGGAAGACGCCGCCAGCCATTCCCTGGACGGTCCCAGCGCCGACGCATTCGTGCGCGAATGGGCCCAGGCGCCCGTTTATCTGGGCACGCTCCGCCAGACCGACGTCAATGGGCTGCAAACCTTCACGCTGACCCTCACCGGCGACTTCAAGGTGGGTGACCGTGTGGTGATTTCGCAGGATGGCGCGCCGCGCGAAGACCTTGCCTTCACGGTGACCACTGACACCGCAAGTCTGCGGGTGAACGTGGCCGGCAGCAGCCTGGGCCAGGGCGACGGCCCCCGGCACTTCGGCGCCGAGGTGATCCGCGGGGACAGCGATGTACGCGCCACCAACAGCCTGGATCTGCAGTATGACGGACCACCGGACGCCCTGGGACTCTCCATCCACCGCAATGAGTTGCGCGTGGACGGTCTGGAGCCGGGAGCCAGCCTGCAGGTCTCCCTGGACGGCGGCCTGAGCTGGCAGACCGCCACTGGTGATCAGTTCAACCTGCCCGACGGCCGCTATGCACCAGACCAGGTGCTGGTACGCCAGGTGGACGGCATCGGGCAGATCAGTGCCAACACAAGCCAGGCCGAAGCGCTGGTCGTGGACACCACCGTGCTGCCGCCGCTGCTCTCGCTGGTCAACGATACCGGCGCCTCCGCAACGGACGGCATCACGCAGGACGCCACCGTGCGCGTGAGCCAGCTGGAAGCGGGCGGCACCTGGGCCTACAGCCTGGATGGCGGCCAGCACTGGACCGAGGGCATCGGCGACACGGTACCCGCCAGCGCCTTCACGGCGCAAGGCGCCGCCAGCGTGATCGTGCGGCAAACCGATGCGGCTGGCAACACGGCGGTGTCCGAGCCGCTGCATCTCATCCTGGATACCCAGGCCGACACGGTGACGCTGTCCCTGAAGCTGGACACCGGCGTGTCGGACACTGACCACCTGACCAACGACGGACGCATTGTGGTGAGCGGCCTGGAGGAAGGCGCTCCGTGGAGCTACAGCGTGGACAGCGGCCACACATGGCAAGAGGGCGTCGGCAGCGAGATTCCCGCATCCGCCTTTGGCCAGGACGGCTACCGGCTCGTGCTCGTGCGCCACACCGATCTCGCCGGCAATGTCGGCAAGATCGCCGTGATTGATATTGACCTGGACACCTCGGTGGCCACCCCGGTCCTGTCGCTGCGCGATGACTCTGGCGCCAGTGACACGGACCTCATCACGAATGACCCCACGGTCGTGCTGGCGCCGCTGGAAGAACGCAACGCCTGGCAATTCAGCGTGGACGGCGGCCAGACCTGGTGGTCAGGCACGGGTGACACGATCCTCGCGTCCGACCTGCCCGCTGGCGCCATCGGCGCTGATGGCGAGATCCACCTGACCGTGCGCCAGATCGACCAGGCCGGCAACATCTCCGCCTCGGCCACGCTGGACTTCAAGCTGGACACGGAGGTTGCGCCGCCGGACGTGACACTGAGCAACGACACGGGCGACTCGGACTCCGACAGCATCACCAGCGACGCCACCCTGGTGATCTCCGGCCTGGAAGACGGCGCCACCTGGGATTACCGGATCGGGCTGGACGGAGACTGGCAGGCCGGCAGCGGCAATGAAATTCCGGGGGCAGCGCTCACCCAGGGGCGGCCGGATGGGGACATCCAGGTCACCATTCGCCAGACCGATGTGGCGGGCAACACGGCAGAACGGACGGTGCTGATCACCGTGGACCGCCAGATCGATGCCCCCACCTTGAGCCTGCGGTCGGACAGCGGCGCGCGCGGCGATGGCTACACCAACAGCGGTGCGGTCATCGTGGACGGCCTGGAAGCCGGCGCCCACTGGAGCTATCAAATCAACGGTGGCGCCTGGACCGCGGGCTCCGGCAACCTGATCCTCGGCTCGGCCTTCACGGCACAGGGTGCGCAGACGGTGGTTGTGCGCCAAACCGACCTGGCGGGCAATACCGTGCAGTCGGACGCCCTGGCATTCACGCTGGACAGCCAGGTGGCCACGCCCACGTTGCAACTCATCAGCGACACCGGCCATGCGCGGGACCGGGTGACACAGGACGGCAGCATCCGCGTCAGCGGCCTGGAAGACGGCGGCACCTGGCGCTATCTCGTCGACGATGGCACCTGGCAGCTTGGTTCGGGCGATACGATTCCCGCCGCCGCCTTCTCGGGTGATGGGCCGCACACGGTCTACGTGCGGCAGATCGACCGCGCCGGCAACATCAGCCGTGAAGCCACGCTCGACCTGGTGCTCGATACCCAGGCCGACCTGCCGGTGCTGTCGTTGACCGAGGACACCGGCGTGTCCGACACCGACAACATTACCAGTGACGGCGGCGTGACCGTCGCTGGCCTGGAGTCTGGCGCGCGATGGGACTACCGCATTGACGGCGGCGACTGGGTGCAGGGCCAGGGCAGCAGCATTGCGTCCTCGGCGGTGCCAGACGGGCAGCACACCATCGACGTGCGTCAAACCGATGCAGCAGGCAATGAGAGCGCGCTGGCCACGCTCACGCTCACGGTAGACCGGACGGTCGAAGCGCCCACGCTCAGCCTGACAAATGACACCGGCACCTCCGACCAGGATCTGGTCACCAATGACGCAACCGTGACCGTGGGCGGGCTTGAGCCAGGCGCGCAGTGGTCCTACCGCATCAACGGCGGCGAATGGGTGACCGGCGACGGCACCGAGATCCCCGCCGACGCCTTCACCGACGAAGGCCTGCAGACGGTCGAAGTGGTGCAGACCGATGTGGCCGGTAACGAGAGCTCGGCCGCGAGCTTCAGCTTCCTGCTGGACACCCAGCCGGACAGCGCCTCGACGGTGACGATCCGGTTGAAGAACGACTCGGGCAACAGCAAGGGGGACCGCTACACGAATGAAGGCACGCTGCTGCTGACCGGGCTGGATCCTGAGCGTCCATGGTCCTATAGCCTGGACAACGGCAAGACCTTCGTCATGGGCGACGGCAACCAGATCGATGGCAGCGCCTTCCCCAAGGACGGGCAGTACCGTGTCATCGTGCGACAGTCCGATCTGGCTGGTAACGCCGTGGATTCCCTGCCCTTTTTCCTGTGGCTGGACACCACCCCTGGCGCAGCGCCCACGCTGACACTCAAGCAGGACACCGGTGCGCTGGCGGACGATGCCGTGACCTCCGATGGCACGCTGCTTATCGGGGTGGAGTCCGGTGCGCGATGGGAATACCGGCTTAACGACGGCAACTGGACCGCCGGCAGCGGCCGGGAACTCAGTGGCACGCTCCTGGGACCGGACGGGCCGGTGAAGGTGGACGTACGGCAGATCGATCCCGCCGGCAACGTCAGCCCCGCCGCAACCGTCAACCTGGTGCTGGACACGACGGTCGCCCCGCTGGTGCCTACCTTGCAAAGCGACACCGGCGACAGCGACGACGACCTCGTGACGCAGGACGGCACGGTGGTCATTGCGGGGCTGGAGGCCGGGGCCCGTTGGGAGTACCGCATCAATGGCGGAGACTGGACCGTGGGCACCGGCCTCACCATTGCGGACAGCGTCCTGAGCGATGGACGGCAGACGATCGAGGTGCGGCAGACCGATGCGGCCGGCAACACCAGCATCGCCCAGACGCTGATCTTCGACCGGATCAGCCAGATGGACGCCCCGACGCTGAGCCTGGAGAGCGACACCGGCACGCCCGGCGACAAGCTCACCGGCAACGGCACGGTGATCGTCGCCGGTCTGGGTCAGCAAGTGACCTGGCGCTACACGACCGATACGGACCTGACGCAGGCCACATGGGTCACCGGCTCCGGCGACCGCATCCCGGATTCGGCGTTCGAGACGGACGGCCGGCAACAGGTCACCGTGCAGGTCACGGATGCCGCTGGCAACGCGGCCACCTCCCAGACCTTGGTGTTCGACCTGGACCGCACCGTCAGCACGCCCACGCTGCGCCTGAAGAACGACACCGGCCTGCTGTCCAATGACCGTCACACGAAGGACGGCACCCTGTCCATCGTGGGCCTGGAGCCCGGCGGCACCTGGGAATATTCGCTGGACAATGTCACCTGGACGGCTGGCAGCGGCAGCGAAGTACCCGCCGCTGCGATGGGGACTGATGGTGCCAAGCAGGTGTGGGTGCGTCAGACTGACGCCGCGGGCAACCGCAGCGCCGCGGCCCGCATCGAGTTCGTGCTGACCACCGCAACGGACGCCCCCACCCTGGCCTTGAGCAACGACACCGGGAGCTCGGCCACAGACCAGATCACCGCCAATGCCGGCATCAGCGTGGCGGGCCTGGTGGAGGAAAGCCGCTGGGAATACAGCCTCGACGGCAACGCCTGGCACGCCGGCTCGGGCAGCACCATTCCTTCCAGCGTCTTCACCACGGACGGCAGCTACACCGTGCAGGTGCGACAGACCGACACGGCAGGCAACGTCAGCGCTGCCGCCAGCCTCTCCTTCACGCTGGACAAGACCGTCAACAGTCCCGTCCTTGCGCTCAGCGTGGACACCGGCGCATCGGCGACAGACCGTATCACGAGCAACGGCAGCATCAAGCTGACCGGGCTGGAAAACGGGAGCACGTGGGAGTACTCGCTGGACAACGGACAGACCTGGAAGGCGGGCAGTGGCAGCACGCTCGACGGCGCCGTCTTCAAGAACGATGGGCAGGTGTCGGTACAAGTACGCCAGACCGACGTGGCCGGCAACACCAGCGCCGCGGCGCAATTGAGCTTCACGCTTTTGCGCGAGGGCCCGGTCATCGACTTGTTGGCGGATGACGGGGTCCAGTCCACCGTCGACCAGACGATCGGCATTGCCTCCACGCAGCGTGGCAACGACCTGACCGCGACCTCCGCCAGCCTGACCACGCCGGGGCTGCAAACGCTCTACGTGCGGATCGAGGGCCTCGATGCCCTGGACCGCATCGTCGTGGACCGCCGCCTCGTGCTGGACCGCGACCTGGACGGCAAGAACGTCAGCCTGTCCGGGGTGTCCGGGTTGAGCTACAACTTCAACAAGGCGACCGGCCTGCTGAGCATCAGCAAGACAGACGGCAGCGCCCTGACCGGACTGGAAGCCGGCATCCTGACCAACTCGATCCAGCTCACCAATCCCGCCACGACGCCGGCCGCCGGCGACCGGCGCTTCGAGATCTATGGCAAGGACATGGCGGGTAACGTGGGCGACGCCTCGGTGGTGACCATCACGGTGGACACGCGTCTGCCGACGCTCGACCTCAACGGCGGTGCCGATGGTCTGAACGAACTGCAGTATGTCAACACCATGCAGCAGCCGCTGGCCGTCTTCGCCTCCGACCTGCAAGTCGGCCACGAGAATCCGGACGCACGCTTCGCGCAGGTGGTGATCGTGGAGAGCGGCGGTGGCACCAGCCGGACGGACCAGCTGGTCAGCCAGAACGGCGACATCTACGACCTGCTCTCCAACGGCGCCCAATTGCAGATCAACGGCCGGCTGTGGACGGTGACCAAGATCTCCGCCACCTACACGCTTAAGCATGCCGACGGCACGCCGGCCGATGCGGACGAAGTGGCGGCCATGCTGGCCAGCCTGCGTCTGCTCAACGACGAAGCAGAACCAGGCCAGGGCGAACGCAAGTTCACCGTCCACCTCACCGACCAGATCGGCAACACCACCCAGGCGAGCGGCACGGTGATGCTGGACCAGACGCCCCCGGTGGCCGACTTGAACGGCTCCGCGCCCGGCCTGAACTATGAAACCCATGCAGTGGCCGGTGCGCACTGGATGCTGCCGATGTTCAACCCTTCCACCGCGGGGCTGGTCGAGGCCAGCCCGGTGACGCAGATCACGGTGGTGTTCTCCTCCTCCGTCTCCAGCGCCTTCGGCACGGTCGCCGGCAGGGAAGAGCGCATTTCCCTGACGGACGGGAACGACAGCGACGACAGCGACGACACGCTGCTGCTTGGCCAGGGCGGCACGCTCACGTACGCTTCGCTGATCCCGGGCCGCGTGGTGACGCTGCAGCTCAGCGGCGACGCTACCCGCCCCGTGCTGGTGATCACCGCGGATGCCCCGCTGACGCCGGCCCAGGCCGCCCTCGTGCTGCAGTCCCTGCGCTACGAAGGCGGGCCCGATGTGGAGCCCGGCCTGCGGGAACTGTCGGTCACCGCCACGGACGTGGCCGGCAACAGCTCCATCATGGCGACGGTCTCTCAGCTGAATGTGCTGCAGCCAGGCGTGCCCATGGTGTTCCTGGACCAGGAGTCCGACACCGGCACCCACCACAACGACAACGTCACGCGCTTGAACGGCTCGGCCGCGGCGCCGCTGCGCCTGGTGGGCGCCGGCCGGCCCGGCGCCACGCTCTCGATCTATCGCGATGCCAATCATGACGGCCAGCCCGGCACGACGGAGCTGGTGGGCACGGTCATCTGCGACGCGGACGGCCATTGGCGGCTGGACCTGCCGCCCACGGCGCTGCCCGACGGGGTGCACGACTTCATGGCGGTGGATGCCGCTGTGCAGCTGCAGTCGCCGACACTGAGCATCACGGTCGATACGCGGCCGCCTCCCAGCACGTTTGGCATGGGCAAGTCCGTCTCGCTGATGCCGGTGCTCGCTGGTGTGTCCGACCCCAATGAGCGCGTGCTGGTGGAAATCGACACCGACAACGACCTGAGCAACGGCTACGAGCTGCGGTATGAGGTCCGCACGGACGCCAACGGTCAGTGGCGGGTGGACACCGCCACCCAGGTCAGCCTCTCGGGCGCCCAGCATCTGTTCCAGGATGGCGATACCGTCAACGCACGGGTCACTTCCTTTGACCTGGCCGGCAACCAGACGGTGCGCCTAAGTAGCAGCACCGCCGTGTCCTCCGTCTTCGATATCTCGGATGCGCACGTTGTCGAAGGCACGGAAGGCACTCGGGAACTGGTGTTCATGGTGACCCGCAGCGGTGACCTTGGAGAGGCCGGCAGCGTCCAGTGGAGCGTTGACCTGAATGCGAGTTCCGCCAGGGACAATCCCAACGGACTGATGTCCGAGCGGGATTTTTCCGGAGCCCTGTCCGGCGCGGTGTCCTTCGCGCCTGGGGAAACGCAGAAGCTGGTGAAGTTCACCGTCCATGGCGACGACTACCGCGAGGTCAACGAGCGGCTGGTCGTCAACCTGGAGCAGCCCTCAGGCGGCCGGATCGGCGATGGGCTGGGCATCGGCAACATCAATGAGGTGGACATCACCCTGTTGCAGGCCGCCTATGGCATGCGCGACCTCAATGCCAACCTGAACACCGCGGCGATCCGGGTACGGCGGTCCTCCGACAACCAGGAGATGGACATCGGCTTCGATGCCAATGGCGACCTGGACACCAAGGCCTTGCTGGACTTCGTGGGCCGCTCCGCCAAGGACAAGGGGTATGTCACGACCTGGTATGACCAGTCGGGCAATGGGCGCGACATGATGCAGCCAGCGACGAACATGCAAGGGGTGATTGTCAGCGGCGGCAGCCTGGTCACCCGCTCCGATGGCTCCGTGGGCATCAGCTTCAACACCCTGAACGGCTCGGCCAACGACTACATGTACGCTTCCGGCGAGGCAGGCACCACCTGGCGTAGCACGGTGATCTATGCCAAGGTGCAGTCCCAAGGCAGCCAGGACGGCTCCCTGTTCAACCTGGGCAGCGATGGGTCCGGGCGCCTGAGCGCGCATTACCCGGAATCGTCCGGCAACCGTGGCTACGTGTTCGATGTCTATGACACCTCCTCAACGGGACGGCTGAAACGGCCGGTGGATGGCGGGAACGCGGCATTGCTCGGGCTGGCCAATGACATCGTCTTCGAGGCGCATTCGGGCGTGAAGTCCGCAGGTACCGAGGACCTCAATTACACCGACAGTGCCCAGGCCATTTATGAGAACGGTGTGCGGGTGGTCTCGGACGGCACCCTGCGCAGCACGTTCTCCACCAGCTCGGTGTGGCAACTGGGACGGCATTCCAGCACCAGCAGCTACTACCAGCGGGCTATCTACAACGAGTTCATGGTGTACCTGGCAACGGACAACAGCACCCCGGAACTGCGTGCCTTGACTGGCACCTCGAGCAATGACGTGCTCACCTACTCCGGCGAGAGCCGCATCCAGCAGATCGACGGCCTCACCGGCTTTGACACGCTCTACCTCTCCGGCTCGGTCAACCTCGACTTCGCCCAGATGTCGGGCGGCGTGCGCGGCATCGAACAAGTGTGGATGGACAATGGCCAGGCCAATACGCTGACCCTGAGCACGGCCACTTTGGCCGCCAACGGCAACAGTGTGCTGACAGTGATGATGGACGCGGGGGACAGCCTGATCCTGAACGGCCTGCGGATGGACTATGACGCCGCGCGTATTCAGGCCGTGATCATCGGCCAGGACGGCAATGACGTGCTTTATGGCACCGCAGGCAACGACGTGATGTATGGCGGCACGGGGGCCGATGCCTTCACCTGGCATGCCAACCAGGGCGGGGTGGACACCATCCTGGACTTCAGCAACGCGCAGGGCGACTCGCTGGACCTGAGCGAACTGCTGCGCCTCATGCCCCAAGGCAGCGAGGCTCTGTACATGCGCAAGCATGTGGATGCCAATGGGCAAGTGTCGGTGCAAGTGGACTGGGACGGGCAAGGCGGCTTTGATGACGCCGACCTCACCATCGTGCTGCAATCGACCAGTGCCGTGGATCCGATCGCCATCCAGACCCAGTACGGCACGACCGTGCTGTGATGCGCCAGTGGCGCGAAGGCCGGTGTCTAGCCCCCGGCGCCAAGCCGGCGGGCCAGTTGGGCGGCCGCCGCGGCCAGTCGCCTCAGTTCGCCGCTGAGATCGGAGGCGGTCCGCCCCTGCTGGGCCAGGGCCGCCAAGGCCTCGCCCAGCACCGCCGCTTCCCGCGCGGCCAGGGAGAGGTCCACGGGTGCAACGGCCGAGGGCACGGGATGATTGTCGAAGCGGGCCAGTTGCTCCAGGCGCGCCGGCAGCGCGGATTGCCCCAGCACGGCTTCCAGGCGCTGGCGCTGCTGCTGGTGGTGCCAGCTGGGCCCCAGGGCGCCCCGCTCGGCCATCAGCTGGCTCAACCGCCCATGCGCGGCCGCCTGCACCGCGCGTGACTGCAGCGCGTCGCCCAGGGCCAGCGCCTCTTCGGCAGGGGCGAGCGTGTCGTCGTCCTGCAGTTCACTCAGCAGGAGCAGGCACTGGGCCTGCAGCCACCGGTAGTCGCAGCGCCGGGCCATCGCCAGGGCTTGGCGAGCCAGGCTCAGCGCCTGGCCCGGCCTGCCGCTGTCCCGGGCGCCGCGTGCGCGGTGCCAGAGCGTCTCGGCTTCATAGTCGCGGTGGCCCGCCTGGCGCGCGGCCGCCTGGGCCTCATCGAGCAACGGCAGGGCCGCCTGGGGTCCCACGGTGGCCCGGCAGGCCACCGCCCGGTTCAGGCCAATCTTGGCGCGCAGGTAGGCGTCCTTGGCCAGGGCCGGGTAGTGCCCCTCCGCCTGGTCCAGCACCCGGCCGCCCCGTGCCCAGTCACCAAGCGCAAAACACAGGTGCGCCAGACCGATGCGGGCCAGGCAGGCCCAGCGGGTGTCGTCCCGCGTGAGTTCAAGCGTCTGGCTCCAGGCGTTGCAGGCCTGGACGTAATCGCCGCGCTGGTAGTGCAGGCGGCCGAGGGCTTCGCTCAGCTCGGCTGCCGCTTCCTGCGCCGCAGCGCCGCTCGCGCGCAGCGCTCGCGCCAGGGCGGCTTCCAGGGCCTGCTGCAACTCGGGCCCACGGCCCCAGCGTTCCAGAATGAAAAACAGGCCCAGCAGGGCCTGCACCGGGGGCTCCGCCTGACCGGCCACCAGCCGCTCCAGGACCGGCAGGGCCAGCGCAGGGCGGCGCATCAGCAGCCGCTCCCAGCGGCCGGGCGAGCGCTCGGCCGCCGGGGCACCGGCCTGGGCGGACGCCTTCACCGCGTCCGTCGCGCCGGGTGCCACACGGCCTGACATGCAGCGGCGCCCAGCGGCTTATTCAGCCGCGGCGGCCGGGTTGCGCAGACGGATGTGCAGCTCGCGCAGCTGCTTTTCGTCCACGTACGACGGAGCGCCGGTCAGCAGGCACTGGGCGCGCTGGGTCTTGGGGAAGGCAATGACGTCGCGGATGGATTCCGCCTTGGTCATCAGCGTCACCAGGCGGTCCAGGCCGAAGGCCAGGCCACCGTGCGGGGGCGCGCCATACTGCAGCGCATCCAGCAGGAAGCCGAACTTCACACGCTGTTCCTCGGGGCTGATGTTCAGCGCCTCGAAGACCTTGGCCTG